>Ga0058701_10000805_pt1 | contig 21161 bp, 13 predicted proteins | sample AgamicOrMae_FD_97039 | JGI IMG/M metagenome (GOLD analysis project Ga0058701, IMG submission 97039) | Agave microbial communities from Guanajuato, Mexico - Or.Ma.e | ecosystem: Host-associated > Plants > Phyllosphere > Phylloplane/Leaf | place: Guanajuato, Mexico | collected 2012-06-04 | reverse complement strand
TAGCAACTATGAAGAAACCTTAAAAACAAGACTTAAAAACGCGAGGTGGAAAATAGTAGTTCCATATTCTGCCACTAGTGTGTGGTGAATAACGACTTTTCGAGTTAAAGTCACGTTTTTACTTTTTTTTATTGTTACAAGCATAAATTTCACTGAAAATACTTAAAACAAACATGTCAAAGCTTGTTTCTATACATCAATATTAGTTTTAATGTATATATTCTAAATCCTCCTCATAAATGAGATACATACAGTTGATGCAGACGACGCAGTTTGTTGTGTTCCAACTGGCCAATTTCTTTTTGTTCTTCTTTTCGGGCAAATACCTCATTGTCGTTTATTGTAAAGACCAAAGTTTCCAGGTTACTCGTATAACTCGCATCACAGAGAGACCAAACGTGGATTGTTAGAATCACAGAATTTTTTTACTACGTTGGTTACTATTAGAAGCGCCTCCTAGAAGTAGAGCACCAAGGTAGTTAGCTAAAACTTTTCACCAGCTGACACCTCGTCGAAAGTTGAATTCTGTTATTGCACTAATTCCGGTGGCATTAAAATTCGTTGGTGCATTTAAAAGAAGCAATAAACGTCACGAGCGAAGGAACGAGACATTTCCATTTTGTGCAGAAGAACGTCTTGCGATTGCAATTAGCGTCACCTCCAAATCGCCCCCTGCAGAGCCTCAAACAAATTAAACTTGTAATCGGGTACTTGACGCCTGATTGCCTTTCGGCACAAGCCGCTGATCAAAATAACGACTCCGCGAACTTGTCTTATTATCTTAAATCTTCGACTTGTCAATATGCACTGAAAATTTATCCAATGCTTGTACTCCATCGTTCGTCGCCGACCGGAGCGAGGCGCGAGATACTCAGCTTGCCCTATAGCCACCAAGTCTGATCCCGATTTTTTTTTATTTTCTCTGGCGGCTTCTGCCGAGAATAAAATGGCATCATGCAGACATGATGACAGTGGATTAACAGCGGAATCAGGCACAAAGCACTTAACCTTTCTTACGCGGTCATACCCATATTTCGTGTCATCATGATTCTATGAGAGGTTATCCTGGGTGGATCCCATGTGATCGGAAATGCACCTTGTTAATTGAGAGCACAGATGAGTGCCTTTCTCGATCCTCGCTGGTCGCCTACTCCAGGTCACTATTTGACAATGCGGGTTCAGGGACCGATCAGAGGTCTGTTTATTCAAAAGTTTGCAGACTTCTTTGGAATTATATGAATAATCGCGATCTTTTCTCCAGAGGATTTCCATTTTGAAGGCTTCCGCTTAATTGCATTTCAAATAAAGCTATTAAGCTTCACAGGTGGATATCAACTGATTTCTAGCGCAATTGCTTTAGGCCTTGGTCAATATGAGACATATCTTATATCGGGTGAATTAGGGTGGTTTCGACTGATTCAAGTTCACAGTGCTTATCTGAAATTTTTTATATAGTGACTATTGATGCGTGAAAAGACTGACCAATGTCTCGTCCAGTGTAGGAGTGCATGTTGCGATCACTTGTGAATCAATCACTTCCCTTAGTAGCGGGTCGGGTTGCAAAATTGATCACTGAACCCGTCACTTTCACAGTGCTAGAAACCATTCATCCCGTGAATTACAAAAGGCGTAAATTCGAAACTTCATCGAGTAACTTCAAGGGCCTTTAGATGCATTGGATGGTCGCCGCGCCGGAGACAACTTCATATGCGTTTTTTCGAGAGGGGCAAGACGACAAAAAGGAAGGCGACCAGGTGGACACAAGATTAAGTGGGCGCATCTCTGTGTGCAGCTGCCACACTTCGTTTTAGCCTAAAATGATTTTTTTGAGGGGGTGGGGGAAAACCAGGAGTTGATTTCCGTTTGAGCAAACACAGATTAAACCGATATGATTTGTGGGTATCCAAGAATTGGTTCCAGTCGAGCTGGTTCCAGAGTGTCAGATCTTGTAAGGTGTGCTCTTGTTATTTAAATGAGAAAAAGTCCGTGTTTACCTTTCCAAAAGAGACGCAATTATACAGGGCTCTCGGGACTCTAATATTTCAGCATTCATACCGAAAGCTTTGAAACAGCGGAACTGATGGTTCCATTTAGACTGTTATCAAACAAGATGCACGTCTCCAACCATGTTATTCACTTGAAAAGCACTTAAACTTCTTACAAAACTTGAGTAACCGAGTCTTTAGTACTTCGCGTCTTTCGAAGGGTACATTTTCATACTCTTTATGTTCTATACCTTCCGTCGCCCCGCTGAGCGGAGCCACGACGATGTGAGGTATAGGGCACCTATCAACCCAATTAATTTTCGGCAAACTAAATGCCGCTGCATCCGATGAGTGACCGTAACTTAGCCCTACGTAACATATCTATAGACGGGTTTTAAATCGTTGATCATAGTGATGAAAGATCGAAGCGTCGTAGATCTTTTTATGTAGAGAATGAAAGCTTAAAAGGGTACGGCTGATATTGTTACTCAAACGCCAAAAACGTTGGAAGGTTATTAACCCATCACATCCATTTTAATTTCCACGAAAGCCTTGAAAGCACCAATGCTACCTATTAAAATTCAGGTTTACGAGGCATGATAAGAACCCATTGTGCTTTGTAATATTGTTCATAAGTTTTGTTTTATTTATTTTTTAAACTCTAAAAAATCTTGTAAATTGGATATTTTAAACATTTGTTTTTTTTATCTGTTGCTCAAGGTTGACGGAGCATATATATAATTAGTTTTATATTGCAGTGATATCATTACGGAGTGGATCGTAAAGAATTCCAGGCTTATTGTAGTAAGAGCGGGATAAAGGAATAATTGGTATATTTCAGCAGCACACTGTCCAGTAGTTGATGGGCTCAGCCTTTTTTAAAATCCATGTATCGAGTTTTATGCATGTATTGATTTTACAAAAAAGTTTTCGTTTTCCTGGTACCAGTCGGGGGTGCTTGAATGGCATAAGGAAATGCCCCTTTTTACATACACATAAATCAAGACAAACGTTGAAAGTGTATTAACTCCATTGTAATTCATCACACTAGTCAGCATGCAACTCAAAACTGGATTTAAATAAGTTAAAAACCATGGTTTTTGTAAAGAATACGTTTGACGTATTGTACTTTACCCGTTAGAGAGCCATTACCCCGAATGCGAAAAATTAAAATGGCTGCCAGAATTACCCTTGCTATTCGGTGAACGGTTGTGCAACCCACCGCTAGATGGCGGCCAATGGCTTCCGAAAACCGTTGCCGCGCCAAGGAGAGGAGCCCCTGGCGGCGGGTCTCCCAACTAAATTATTCTCGCTCGCGCCGCCGGAGGGCGCTGTCTATGACATAATAATCCACGGACAAGTCGATTCACTTTATTTACGCGTTTAATAATAAATGGATCATGAACGATTAAGGATAAGAGGGACGAACATTATCAGAAGAGAGGTGATAAACAAGCAGTTATTAAGAGTGTGATGGGCCAGGAAAAACTGGCATTTCAACACTGTCTTCAGTTATAGCTCGATTGATCAATTAAAATTAACGCGCTTGTAAAGCTCACAGGTATTGACCTAGAAAATAAATCCCTACAAAACATTCCTAGCCTTTTTATTTGGTATCTAAATAGTTTTGACAGGGAGAGGCTTCAATGCGAGTACTTATTCTTGTCGACAGTGTTTTGACAGTTACAGTTCAATATTATTTGTATATTAAATTATGAATTGGGTGTGTCTGTGCTTTTTTAAATGCAAAAGTTTATTTGCCTTTTATGTTTCAAAAACAATGAGAAAACTGTAAAACTACATACAGTTCAAGTTATTATTCTAAAATTTATCATCCTGCGAGTTTTGTGATCCTATATGCAATTTAGCTTTTATCATAATTTTCTGATAATTTAATAGGCTAAGCTTTGCTTACACTATGATTAAGGATAATTGTCTGAAAGTTCAGTTAATTTCCAATTTAACTCAACTCCTGGTCAGTTTGTACTGAGGGAGGACGAGTAGTTGTATGCTATGAAAAAAACGTTCCGACATAGCTGCTAGCCACATTTTTGGCCTTAAATGGGTCTGCGTCTCTCTATAAGGTTTCTATCTTTGATATAAACATGAGCCCCGATTTAGCATTATTTGAAATGCAAGTGGGCCTCAGAATAAAATTTTCGCAAGAGTTTTCACCGGAACGTTTTTCGGCGCGTTTTTCGACTGTGCCCAGAGTCTTTTTATGCTATAGAGTACCAATTTTTTTTGTAAATACCAGCCTCTTTTTGTCCCGGGAGAGAATGTTTGTAGGACAATGCTAGTATATTAAGGTGACATTTATAATTGAAATATTTTCATAATCTTAACTCCAAAAAATGTTTTGTTTCTATTGCTACCGAGGGACTTCTTTTGTTTTCGGCTTCAGGAATGGAATATACTAAGCAATTTAGCTTATGCGTTAGGAATTCAACTGTTGCTCATCTGTAAGACTGTTTGGAACCAAAAACCTTGAAGATGTCAAGTGAATATTTGTTTACAGTTTCTATCCACTTGTTTCAGAACTTTTGCGTGAAATTTTCCAATAATTTCTATGTAAACTGTTACCGTCTTAAAAGAAAACATCGTCTTGATTTTGGATCATGTGATCCAAAAATTAGACGGTGATGGAAATCCTTAAACAGGATGGAAATCCCAAGTGTCGGCTGGTTTTGGTCATGCTTCGATCTTCGGACAACGGTCTCTGCAATGAGTGGCCTGTCATCTTTGTGCAATATTCAGTCTGTAAAAAGGTAGTTTATGTCGCGTAGTCATTATACTTATGTTTAGTGAGAAACCTTGCCTGACAATCTGACCCCAACGACGATGACCCAAACAAGAATCAACCTGATGGTATCCAGGGTTCAACCCGTCCTTCATACCTACTCGACCTAAGATAAAACTTGTGGAAGGGCCATGTGGACAGCTTCGCCCATTGACTCACCGTCATTGTGAAGGATTATGATCATCGCATCAATCGAAGGTTAATCTCGTTCTTCTTATGGTACCTCGACTTGAGTCAAAACTAATGCAAGAATCTTGGTCTCAACGCTGAGAAGGATCAGCTTCTACCCAAGGTTTATACTCATTTAACACGACATGAAGTATACCTCGACATAGGGTTTAAACCTTTAAACGTATGTACCGTACCGATAATAGTCTCATAGTCGGCCTCGCCAGTGGACTCCCCAACCTCGAAGAGAATGTGCCGTCATGCTTGGATTTGACTGTGTCTCAATACTCGACACGAGTATGGAGAGGATTTGTTTGAGGATTTCATAAACAGCCTCGCTCGTTGACTCTCCAATCTCGAGAAGGACTAGATCTCAGTTGTGGGTTACGACTCGTTCAACTTACCGCAAAGCGAGTCAAGTCTTCCTTGAGAGGTGTCATTGTGGCCCACAGAGGGATTACGTGCCGCAGGGACGGGCGATGCACTCTCACCTTGATTTTAGGACATATATGAAGGGCGTCTTGGGCAGCGAACAGCTGACCTGGTGACCCCGACAAGGATTGCGTCGGGGTTCCGCCAGATGGCGTTGCTAGCGTGCCTTCCCCGAAGATTAATGGAACCTTAAATACACCATTGAACTGATCGGGTATCAATGGATGAGACAGCCTCATTAGGACAACTGAAGCGGTCGACCGTTACCTACCTACCCCGCAAGGCCTGCGTAGCGTTCGTCAACTCTATTCTGATATTGTTTATCCACACTTATTTCACCGGCTCATATGCACTCTTAGTTTTACGCTGTTGCTGCCGTAAAACTTCAGAGTTCAAGAAGATTTTCCTCAAATTTAAAAGTTGCGTTTTCTACCGCTTCCCCCGTAAAGATAAGAGGAGCAATAACGAAGGGAGGCACCAGGCATCTAATTTAATTTGACCCAACATCATCCTCAAACCTGATACTACCTGCCTCTCTGAGGCAATGAGTAATTGGGCTTGGCGACAGGGAGGCGAGGGTTTAGAACACAGAGCACCTAACCTAAATTCAAACTAACTAAATAAAACTTTTTCCTATTCTATGTAATTATCTCCTATAAATATAATAACAGGTCTGAACCAACGTAGAACACTAGTGATGATAAATATAGCCTCTAAAACTTATGACTGTATGGATATATAGAATGTTCTAGGATAATCAGAGAAGGACATTTACTCGGCTTGGATCTGCTGGAATCCTTTCGTCTCTTCATTGAGGAAGAGGAGGCCAACCTCTCGTTTGAAATTATCCCTATCATGCCTCAGTAAACATATGAAGAAAAGTCTTTTGTAGGTCATTTTTTATCGGGACCCGACAGCCGCGTCAAAATATTATGACGTAGCGTCATAGATGCACCAAAAGTGCAAAGTCACTGAACTTTTCGTGTGCCGTTTTCGCACATCACACGAGTTCGTGGAAGCGATTGGACACGGTTCATCCTCAGAAATAAGGGCGAAAGGGCCTGCTTTTGTTCTTTTTTGTCGGGCAACCTTACCGCAGGACAGGCTGTTCACTGCCGGATGTTGGTTTTAAGATATTCCGCCTCGTCGGATCAAAGACGCTCATAGGATGGCTTGTTTTTATGAACTATGGCCCACGAACTTAGCACATCACGACAAAGTGATTAGTAAGTGCACGTGCAAATAAACGTTTTGTCCTGGCCTAGTCTAATGCTCCCACGAAAACCACAAGGAAACTATTAGCACAGGTACATTATATTTCACTGAGCTCCTAACAGTATGTACGAATGTGTGAAAGTAGCACACATGAGGAAACAACTTCCAAGAACTTGTGCGTATACTTTAAATCGTACCTGATATTAGTTTTACGCTGTAGCAACTCGGAGGGAAGCTATTTGTTGACCTACACGTAGAAGTACTCATGATGTACCTAATTTACGTGCGTAGGCCACCAACAGTACGTGCGCGTAAAATTACATGTAAGGAAGAGAATACCAGTATACATTACGGAACCGCTGAACACACGTGCGAATATAACTATTGAGACCGGGTCTTCTATACTTCTGAAAAACAAATGGAAACTTTCAGTACGTGCAATATTCATGCACAGAAGCAACTACCAATACTCGTAAGAGTACACGTACAAGGACGCTCATGAAAAGAGCCAGGCAGCGAGTATCGAGAACACATGCAAATACCTGAACTGTGGCTGCGTTCGAAGTACCGGCCTCTGTAAAACCAGAGGCATCTTGTTTGGTTAGATTTGAGAGAGAAGGTGATGGCATGTTTGTGGCTTGTTTAGACTTCACTGGAGGAATATTTTGCGTGGAATTTGTGGAGACTAGAGCTTTCAACAACTCGTGCATTGAGGCAAAGTTACGTAAAGTTAGAATGGATTGGGGTCCTATTGAGAATAAATAATAGGGGAGAAGCTACTAGTCCAGCATTCCTTTGTTGGCTCAGGGCAGGAAATCAATCGACAGATAATGAACAAGTTATCCAACTGGAAACATGGAGACCTCCACCGAAAAGTCGCGCGCTCCGTCAGGCTGCTCCAACTCAACTTTGCTCCAACAGTCCGTGATCCGGGCCTCCATACACCATAGCGCAGTACAAGGACACAAACCTATCTGCATTGCACATTAGCTTCTCCGCTTATTTAGTGGAATAATAATCGCCTGGAATGAGGCGGGAGTAGACTTCTTGTTCCAGGCTGGAATGAAGCAGAGTTCTGTTCAAGATGACTCAGAGAATATTTGTTTTAGGCAGGGATGAAGCAGAGGTCTGTTCTAGAGGGCTGGCAGTCTTTAAAAAAATGTGAAAGGGACCAAAACAGCCGTTTGGACGAAAGAACTGTAACTCGACGTGCATTCATTGTGAGTGAATCTGGAACCTATGCTGTGGACCGTGTTTATTAGGCTGCCATATTTCGCAGAATCTTAAATATCCTTATAGGAATCTTTTTTAAAAATACCTGTAAATTTGGGAGTTTTTTCCATTTTTTTTCCTCATCATTTTTTTTCTCCTTTTTTCCACTCTATTGTTTTATTCATACTCTATTTTTTTTCCTCCACAGTATTTTTTTCCACTACGCAGCACTATTTTAGAGTCATGTAAAAGGGCAAGTTGAATCACCGGTAGGACGAATTTTCACTTTGTGTAAACATAGCCAATCTGACAAGAGGACAAAACAAGAAAAATAAGAAAAAAAGCTTCAGAAGGAGTTTCACTGAAGGACACGAAAAGAAACAGAGAAAATTGATGATTGAATTGGTTGGGGCAAGAGATCGAAAATTATTTCTACTCCCAAGTCAATTAATAAAAGAAAGTGGCAAAAAGCGCAGGCTAAACATTTACGGAGAAACTTTGCTTGAGTCGAAACCAAGAAGAAAGGACATTGCAGACCTTCAAGAGTCGAGCTAATGAAAAAGTTTTATTTGGGCGCAAGGGCTTTTTAACCTTCTTGTGTTTTTCACCTGACTGTATCTATGGTCACTGACAGAGGATCCCTTATTAGGGCACTGTCTGTGGCAGGGGTTCGTCCTTATCAATGGAGTTGACCGGTCAGAGACTTTTGCCCTCGTGTTTGTGGGGGCACCGCTTCAGGTGACGACTAGGATAGCTTCCCTGAAATAGAAAAGGTTGAAAAGAGACCCTTCTGCTTTATTTATTTTTGAAGATTCAGTGCATCGAGGACTGGCCATCAATGTGGACTTCCTCTCTTTTTTTCTTGGGATGGACTTCATAAATACTTACTGAAACGGAGTAGCTGGAAGCTAAAACTCGTCTGTACTAGCGTGAAAATAGTGGCAGGATTCAGCAATACGTACGTTACTTCCTCATAAGAACTTATATGAGGTATCACTTCCACATGTAGCAATTCGTTCAGTTAGTGGAGCATCACGGATCACTGTAGAATCTATATTGCTGTGACTGGTGTGTTAGTATAGTTGGGACAAACCAAACTTTTAGTTACAGGGAACTTCTTTTGCAACAAGTGCCTTATCCTTCTCAGAAGCACATCAACCATAGTTCAATTTAAAATTCATTAATTAAGTGTTGATTAAATGTGGGGTAGAAAGGTCTACGCCATTCCTCAGCTCACGGAAACTTGTGAACATTGACAAGAATCATTGATGAATAATTAGAAAAGTTTGAGGTTGTGATAATGACAGAAGATATTCGTCCCAAATATCGGAAGTGGCAAGACGAAAATCGTCACTGAGTGAGAACACAAGAACGTGGATAAACTGGAGGAGGGGAAGAGAGACAGGGAATGGCATTTGAAAGAAAGCGAGCGGTGCGCAAACGCAAAACGTTCTTCTGCCAAAAAGCCATTAATCAGCTCATGTTTCTGAATCCAAAAGTTGGTGTCCTTATAGACAGGCTCCGCTGTGCTCCCCAGCTGAAGGGCCCCCTCGCCGTGCTGCGTTCCGCTCGCCTCTTCTCATTCAAATCTCACCACATGTTCGATTTTCTCTATCTCCCGCGTTTTAACAATACGCTTCACTCACGCCCTTTCAGCCCTCGTCCGCGTTCAGTGCATCTTCCGCGAATCATTTGGGTTTGGTGCGTCACACCGTTCAAATTACTGGATCGAAACTTCCGTCATATTTATTTATCGGTGTTGCTCGCAACAGGTGGCTCCAAGATTTTGGTTACAAAGTTCCGCAATTTTCACAAATTTATCGAAATTTTCTGCTTGAACACTTAAGCGAGGAATTCCCAATAGCAGCTTAATTGTTGCTACGCCCTGTACTGCTCGAAGTTGAATCCCACACCTGCCTCTGATCGAGGTCACTTAAGACGATTCCTGTGCAGCGTAGCACCTACCTACGCGCAGTATCGTCATCCTTGATCTTCAGGGGGGAAAAACGAAGTGCCTATTCACACGCTGCCCAATTTAAAGTGTATTAGGTCCTTGAACGTGCGTTCAAATCTTCCTATAATTTCAATCGCGTAATAGCCCGACCGAAAAACTGAGCAACGCACAATTTTTTGTTCAGGCATCACGAGGAACGCGTTTCGATAAGAAATAAAAATTTAGATAATGCTCTGTTAAAATTTCTATAATAAAAAAAGATTCCGTTTTTATTCAGAATGACGTTTTTAGTCAATCTGTGCAGCCTTGTCTTTTAGTACGTCGAAAAAAAATGCAAAGTGCTAACCGTAGAGGAATATGAGAAACACCCAGCGTGTTCATACACACAGTCTAAAATTCAGTGCAGTTTTCTATTGGTCTATTACTTTAAGAGAGTGTTCGACTCGCTATTAGCCAGTCATTAGACACGTGAACATTCCTCGCGTCAAGTTGTTCGTCCGAGGCGATGAAAAAAATCCATAAAGCTCGCAAAGCGGAGCCTCACTCACCTCGTGTCAGTGAGAAGACATTGTTACTCAGTTGTTAGAAGATATATCCGGCGGCGTGAGGGACAGCCAACACTCCATTAGTCACAAGGGAAGACGTAGAGCACGGCCGGCCCCCCAGCCGCCGCGCCGCGAGCGGCCGCGAGTTCGGCCCGATGAAAACGTTTTGGCTCGCGTTCGACCATCAAAACGTTTTTCGCCGACTTCTCCACCGCCCACCGGCTCGGTCGACTCATGTCTCACATCGTCCTTCTCACGAATGCAGCCTCCAGTTGATGAAATTGATTGGCGTCCACTTACACCTTTATGCCACGAAATATATTTAAAATCTACCTGGAATGTATCGTGCTCGAAGATCGAGGATTTAATTCGCCGACTTCTCCAGTGCCCACCGACTTGGTCGATTCATGTCTAACATCGACTCATTGTTGCAAATGCGCCCTCCAGTTCATGGTATTGACTCGCAAGGCATTGGCGTCCACTTACATCTATATGCCACGAAATGTATTTAAAATCTATCTTGAATACATCGAGCTCGAAGATCGAGGATTGAATGAATATATCGAAGAAGAGGCAGAAAGTGCGGCTTCTGAAATTTCCAGTGCCGTCACCTTTTCGAACAAGTTCCCCTCGTGAGTGCCGCCAGTTGCAGCCTAACAAGTTTCGCATTGATCCACAATAAAAAGAAACGACTATACGGGAGGACACCGAAATTCATCAATTATCAGCCACTATTGAGGTAGCTGGGCCGGGTCGGGCCCGACCTCGACCAAGGGTTCGCACACGATGATCAATTATAGTTAATGGTTATTATGAGATCCACCTACGTTTTTCCCCCAAAAAGTGAATATTTTGCAGGCGACTATTTTCGGATCCACCTTTCAACGGCCTTTTCGAAAAAGACTAATGGAAACGTCATCATTTGGCGGCACGGCCGTCAGCAACCGATCGATCCTGCGTTAAACACAACTGCCAAGACGAGTTACCGAAAATAATTTTGGGTAGTTCACGGAAACTTTCTAAAAAATTGACCTTTTTAGGGTTTTTTTCTGAAAATTTTCCGAAGGTAATTTCGTACCTCTTGCGTTACACCTTTCATTCGAAAGCCAAGTGGAGCGACATCAGAGGAAGGGACAAGGTACTCAATTTAAATTAATAAAATTGTCGCTGAGCACCTTCACACACCATTATCAAAGGATAAATCTAGGCTAATTATTTTAGAAAGAAAGATGACTGATTTACTCTCGTAGGAAATATTTTCTTATTTTAAGAATCCTAGCTTAATTTATTTTCCTAAAGCAGTGGCATGTCTCCATGTGTCAATGAAGTCATAACCCTTTTGGTCGAATCGTGGAATACTCAAATACTGTAAATGTAATTTCTCCCTTTTTACGAAGGAAAAGCATTTTGCACCCATGTAATTTTAGTGAAAAAAAATCTTAACTTTACCTACAGCAAGAGTTAAGTTTACTTTGTAGAACTGTTTGTCACATCTTTATTGCAAAAATATTAAAAAGAAAATATGTTACCAAAATGTGCAATTGCTTACGGGAAACCTATATCTTTGTTATTATTCCTGAATCTTGCCAATACAATTTCAGTACAAAACATTTTTTTCTCATTCTAATTAAAAGAACAAGTATTTTGAGCGCGGCTGTTCACAAGGTGAAGCATTTACTTTTCGCTTAAATAGCGCTAAACGGTTGGTAGCTTTGTTATTCTTTATTTCCTTAACACCCTTGGAAGCAATAAGAGTCCTGTCGAAAAAGAGGCCCCAGCCTCCCGTTTGGAATGCCATTACAAGTGTAGGCACTCCTGCCCTGCCGCCCGGGCTGCTGCCGCCCGCCGAAAAACAAATAATATACAATTTCGGTGTGCACGCACATGTCAAAGAGAGGGGCAGAGGGGAGGGGTTAGTGCCAGTCAACCGAGTAACCCTCCCTCCGCCTTATTTCGCTTCAACAAATCTCCAGCCGGAGCCTCTATTGGCTTATTCGCCCGCCAGGCGAAGCTGTTCACAAAATCCTGCAAAATGGACGTTCGATCAACAACCTGTCGTCAATGTCATTCATGCTCTTGAAACATATCTATATTAAATTATTATACCGTTTGAGGGTATGCACCGTCAATTCGAAAGGTTGAGTCTGTTCGTTTTTCGAGACGTATCAGTTTGCATATCAAACCAAAGGGCCCGGCGAGGGCTCTGTATTGATATGTTCCTGTAGTCCCTGTAAGTGGTGAGTTTATGTCCTTTAGACGAACCAAAATGCGTTGTGGGAAAGAGTGGATTGAGTCTTTTTCGGTTCTGGGTTAACGAACTCGAATCAGCCAGAATAATTTTGTAAATCTTCCTCAGAAAAAGATGAAGATAGCGCAAATCGGAAAATGTCACTTAACGGCGCCTTTGGTTTTGGTATCCGATGTCTTTGGTAGACGTTTTTTTATTATTATTAATGCTGGTTTCCGTTTGTTTCAGGTCAGGTCCTCATGTGTACCATCACCGAGACCGACACGGTAAGTGCTCCTCCATCAGAAATAAAAAAAAAACCCGCAGTATTCTTAAAAGGGCGAGTGAAAGGGTTCGTTTTGAAGGGAGAGAGGAGAGTGAGGCCTTTTTCCGAAATGTTACAACCTGATGCGGACGGTCGTGTATTCCGTCAAAAAATATTATACACCATTTTTTTATGAATTAAGGACGATTGTTTTGCCTTGAGCTTGCTCTTACCGCGATGATTGAAACAGGTCCTACCCTTTTGCCGTTCTTTAGTATTTTACCGTTCGTCGCCACGCTTATCGAGGCTACCATAATCTACCTTAACTTACCATCGCCTAAAGGTAGAAAAGTAGGGGTTAAAGAGGCAATCTTTTGAATTGACTGTTAAAAAGTGGTGTCTTGTTTCGCGTTGACGAGCGAAGTGGGTTTTACCGTCGGAGAGCGCAGATATGTGGAGGCATTTGTATATTAGAAAGAGAAGGCCAAACGTTTCTTGACATTGCGCTTGTTCTGCGATCGGGGAATGTTGAAGCGTGTCGGACGGCTGAGCGGGCCGGCCCGGGCTGCGCCGGTCTGCGCCGCGCCCAGCCGCGGGCTCGATGCTTTGGGGGTGAAAGGGGCCAACGGTAGCAAACCTTGATGGATTGACTAATGGTTTTTCGACCCAAAGTGAGTACAGGCCGGAAGCCTGTCAACCACACCAACAAAAGACGAACGAAATAAGCGGGAAGCGAGAGAAAGGGAAAGAGGGGTCGTCCCCGGTAAGAGACTCACTCTACTTGCTCGCTCAAATTGTTTTTCTTTTTTTCTCTTTTTTAAAAAAAAAAAAGTTCTGCTGTATGCGTCTCATTGCCAATTTCCAGATGAGAGGAAATCGGAGGTGTTCCATGGCGAGTACCTAATGTGGGACAGGCGCCGTATGTTTAGCAAGGTGAATGTAGGACAAGGTAGTATTTTAAGCAAGGTTAAATTAGGTAAGGAAGGACCTAAAATTAGTCCTGACAAGCAAAAAAGCATCGCTTATAGGTAGGACAGTTAAGTATGTAAGGATTGACGTTTTGGGAGGAGGCGTTTTTGATTATTTAAGATCTAACTAGCGATTAAATCTGCGTGGAACGTTAGGTGCAATTTCGAATGCTTGTTGATTTATTCGCGTACTTGTGAATTTAACTGAATGCTATTTGAAAATTGGGGCAGATTAGGGGAACGGATCATAAACACCGAAAAACAGAATATTCGCAGATGTCCATGCAAGCGAGGTGAGAACTCAGGAACGTTGTCTCTGATCTCTCGTTCTTCTGTTTGGCTCTTTCGTGATCGTAGAGCGTATTTCAAACTTGAGTTTGCAATCATTTCAAAACGCATTAACTTCGTATCCTTGTGCAGAGAAGCGTTTTTCAAGCAGAATAGCTTAGCTAAATTAACGGGGATCCCTGAAAAAGTGCTCCGGTCTCTTCCCCGCACAATGCGAATATCCCACGCAAACACAAGGAGCACAGCGTCAATGGACGCTTCACCCGAAATATTTACTCTTAAAGTTAAAGTAAAGCGTTTTCTTCCTAACTTTTTGCTTGTAACAATAAGGTACCTCTGTTGGAATCACAATTTATAATGTGTCTACTTATTTGCACAATATTCACTTGCACTGAATCTGTGTGTTCCAAGTCTAAAGTCGACACACTCATGGTTTCAAAGGTTGCATGAGACTCATCTTGGATTCCATCCTGATTCAAACTTCGATTGCATTACGACGAACGATGCGCTGTCGTGAACTTCAGGTGGCATTAATCAAGGTTACCTGAGATAAGGTTCACCAAGGTTAGATTGAGTAAGGTTAGCACTGTGGTCACAAGGTCAGGGAAATCAGGGAGAAATGAAGTGGTGGCAAGAATGTCGAGGAAATAATGAATAGTGTCAAAAAGCCAGAAAAATACCTATGTTTTGCGAAAATAAAACGGAATATTTCGTCTTCGTTGAAAAAATGCCAAGAAAAATAAAATTTAGGTAATTTTAATATCTTTGGTGGCTTGTGGTTCATTTCGCTACCATTCTGCTATCATCAGACTTGATGATCAGTAGGTCAGGACGTTTCTCGTACCTCGGTCCGCTCGACTCGGCTTTGCAAAGCAGGTGGAAAATCTAACTTCTCGAATGAACGGTGGAAGCCCATCCTTGAAGGATAGCTAATAATGATCGGCAATTATCGTGCCTCGTCACGGAAAGCCCTGAACTCCACTCGTGACGTTTTCGATGCTCACGAGGGTCAGGTTCTTCCTTTCCACCCCTCAAAGGGTCCTCAACCAGCTTAAGTAATCGACACTTGTCTCAAGACCATTTTAAAGCTACTCTGCCAACATTTACTTTAAACCGAAGGTCTTAAAACGAAAATTTATAAAATTTCGACTGCAGAATTATGTTTGGACCACTGCGCTCTTTTGAGAGTGTGACGTCTCCACCAAGGTTGTGACAATAACTTCCTTACCCAGATCGTGACCGCGGCTCCGCGTTGCGCGAAGAAGGCGTGTAGTGTGTGTAGACAAGGTTATACGAAACGCGAGAGCTATTTTTACAAATGATAATCATTTTTGGTACACAATGTGCTGTAGATGAAGTTTGTGGAGAGTGAGGCCCGAAAGAGGATCATATTACGTTGATGACTTGCTGTGACTAATTTTGTCGCTATACTTTAAAACATGCCAGATTTTTTGGTTTTGAACAGAGGCGTTAAAACTTGTTTCAGGTATCGCAGGGGGTCTTAATTTTGACAGCTTAGATAAAGTTAGGTTACCCTGTGGCGTGATCCGCTGTCGCTCTGACTTGATTGTCGACCGAAGTTCGAACACGAGGTGAAAAATGCCCGCTCATATTGAAAGAAAATTTTAAAATGTCTGAAACTTTTTCTTGGTAACTGCTTTGATGACGATTTTTCATTTTCTTGAGACCAGGATTTCAGGCCCAACAGTTCCAAAATATCTTTAAAAAAAAGATCCTGTTTTTTTTTTCCAAAAATAAATATTTATATTTCAATTTAAATAGATAGTTTATCATTTTCTAAAGTGGCCAAACATAGCCCTCTTTTCTAGGAGAAACTTCAGGTTAACTATTAGCATTATTTGAGACTAGTGTTTTCAGAGCGAGGAATTTGTTTGGAGAAGGGGCTCCACCTTTGATTGCGTCGTCGAAGAAACTGTTTTGGCTTGACGCCAAATGTTGGGTCTGTCCGTCGGGTTCCGTTTGTCGTTTCTGTGTGGTCGGAAATCAGCGCGGTTGCCACGTTTCTGGTGCGGGATCGCCGCCCGGCTTCGACCTAGGTCCAGGAATTGGTGTGTTGCCACTTAAAATTGAATTAGGCCTATTGCATCATCCATATTTTTCAGTCTGGGAGGCTTAGTTTAAAGGGAACGAGCTCGGTGGGCCATTGTCCCAACCACGCTGTCCCAAGTGGACCATGAGTTGGCAGCTTTGGCAGACTCCGTCGCGTCGCCATGCGGGGTCTGTCAACCAATCAAGCATTGTCATCCTCTTAGCCAATTGGAATTCATTTCGGTTCAGACGCGTAATAATACTCTACTTTCAGAATCGTCGTGGTAATTTTTTTAAGTGCTCTAGCGCTAATCAACTCATGCACTTGAAATTTTTTATAGTTGCATTTTCTACCGGTTGTGTTCCATCTTTTTATGTCGGTAACCATAGGAAGGCATAAGGCACCATGCCAAAGGTAACCTAAAATGTTCTCGGTGGCAGTGGAGAAACTATTAAAAAAATGAATCCCCCCCAAAAAAAAATATCGCGCAGCTAAAATATTGTTCGGCTTTCAAATAGGCCTACTTTCATTGGGCCGAAAAATTCCTAATTTGAAAAGAAAGAGAAAAAAAAGGCTCCGCCGGAGTTCAATATAACTGATTTTTCGCTAAATACCGTTTTTTTTTTTAAAAGAATTAATAATATTTCCTTTAAATGTATTTTGAAATACACCTCGAGATATGTTTCGTGGTAAGCCCTTCCGCTAACGTGGTTTGAAATTGTGCCCCTTGGGCGTGCGTCTATTTGGGTCATTTTGGGGAAGAGCAGCATAGAAAGTTGGCGAGATCGTGTGGCCTGACGTCGACGTCCATTGTCAAGTTGAGCGTCTACTTGGAGCCAAGGCAGGCCTGACCCTGTCCTCCTTCACTACACGCGGTCTAGTTTTTGTCCTCTGGAGACCTGCGCAGCGTCCCTTGAAAATCTGAGAACCGTTCTCATCGCGTGACAATATGCAGATTTCCTTCCGAATTTCCCCAGCTGGTCGACGATAGCCTACAAGGAATGCCGCAATGAGAGGACAGTATTCTTCGGTGGTCGGCCCTCGTCATCTCTCTTGTGTCGCCGTAGTCCCGGGAATCCTTCGCACTTTTAATTGAAAAAGTTGCATTTTTTGCCGACTTTACCTGCTCCTACATTAGCGTTTTGTCGCAGTGTCTGATAGCGCTCACAGTTCTCATCATAGACTGTTACTCCCACCGAGAGGTTTAGAAGGAGCTGTTTTAAAGCTGCTTAACATAACCTCTTTTAAGTTAACGTTACTTTACAAACCTAACCTTAAGCAAACTTTTCTGAACTTTACTACATAACCTAGCTCTACTTAAAATAATTTCCTACTTTCATTATTGAGCATCACTAAACGTAACCTAGCATCAGCGTACTGTAATAGCTTCTAACTTGTCCCAATTACTGTAAATGTCCGGTTTTCTTATCAAGACAGCCCGTCTAGTCAGTCAGATACCCCCTTGTTTCCCCACCGCGGAGAAGAAAAGCAACTCTTAGAACCCTTCTTCGAAAACCACACGTTTGAAAGGCGCCAACAGCTGTGAACACAACGGCCAGCAAGTCCTGTAACTTGCACCCCACAAGGCTGTTGAAGGCGCATTCAAGATGCCCCGTTCAGCTTTTGTCTCTTGGAGCTGAACGGGGTGGCTGGACACTGGACACCCCGACCTTGAACGGACAATCGTCGCGCACCTCTACGTCGATTCGGACACAATAAGTCTCCCAGACTAAAATCATTAGTCACTTGACCGCCGCGCTGGGAAGTCGCGTGGATGCACTGCACGAACGTGCCCCTTGCCCCCTTCGACGGACAGGGGCACCTTGAGACACACCTCCTCCTCGCTGGAGATCCTCGCCTAGCTCCAAGGGCCACCCTAATGACCACCCCGCGCGGCCTTGCAACCGATTTCACGCGTTTCAACTTTCCTCGAAACTTGGGTCCTCCTAAACCTACAATTAGAGGATTCATTTATCAAAGATTGAGGATGGCCTTAAACGTTTCTGATCCTCAAATGAAGATCCGAGGTCGTGTCGCATTCAAATCTAGGTATTTTTTTGTTTCCAGAAATTTATGTTGGCAATACCATGAAATCACCTGGCCGAGCGGAAGGTTCTCCATAGTTAAATGCATTAGTATTACCAACACGAATTTTGGAAACTTAATTCTGTAGATTCGAAAGCGACATGACCTTAACTTTAACCGCCTAGGTTCAAGTATTTCACTATGCCTCGCCTCGGTTGGCTTTGCGATGAAAGCCAGAACACAAGATGTTAGAAAATGAAACTTCCAGATCAGATATGGTTCCATTATTCAGGATTTAGGTTTCCATAATTGTGTGAACCTCGACAGAGTAAGTATCTGGAAGGAGAAGAGAAACAACGCGATATAAAGAGTTTGTTGGGTCATGCCGAATAAGGCCCCGATACAGCTGTTGAGTCTGACGTCAAACAATCAATTAGTAATAAAAACAATAAGTTGAACTTGTCGAGCGTGATTCGGAGGGTGGAGAAGTTCCCTGTAGCAGAATGGGAGGCGAGGCCGAGGAGGGAGGGGGACGGGGTCCCGCAGGCGAAATGTTTGGATGCCGCGCCGCGCAAGTCAGAGGGATGCGGCGCTGACATACTGAGACAAGAAGAGCAGATGGAGTCTAGCCGCGCCATTGCCAAAATACCATGGACCAAAGTTTTTCGCTGGCTTGCCGCAAGCTTGTTTCCTTGTAATATTGGTCATTTTTGTTAGACATTTTTAGATCAAGTTCGGTTTTAGGTCAGGTCAACGTGGGTTTGATCATCCAAGACTAGGTGAAGTTAGTTTAGGTCAAGTACGATTGAGTCAAGTTTAGTGAAATAATGTCAGACCAACCGAGGTAAAGAACGCGGAGAGAAAGAACGTTAAAAATTGGGTTTAGGTGAAGGCTGAGTGAAGTTACGTTTAGTGAAAAAAACCTTGAAAGAAATTTAATTTAGGCTTGGTTAAGTTAAGGTAGGTTAGGGAAAGTTGCTAAAAAAAGAAAACAAAAAGTAGCCTTTGTTTTAGGTAGTCTTATAGGCGTGTATGTTTTGAGTTCAAACACAAAACAGAGGAAGAGCATATAATTAGGTTATTTTTAAATATTAACTTATGACCTATTATTATTGAAATAAAGGTCTCGCGTCGAGAGCTCTCAGTTGATTTAGTTGATAGGTTTATTGGTGAAAATAACCAAGTAACCCTCTTTTCCTCTTTTAACTTGATACCTGAAATGTGTATGGCACGACTTAAAACAGGGGTTAAATTTTTGTGTGGGCCTACTTTACTACCAAACTAAAATTTATTTAAATAAATAAAATTTTCGCGACATTGGAACAGTGTGGTATGGCGACAGTAGCGAAAGTGGATCGAGCTGTTACTTCCTGAGAGCGCCTTGCTGCTTGCATTTGAATAATTTTAACGGTGCTCAAAGTTGTACTGTACCCTCGATATGTTAATCGTTTCCGCCCGCCTCAAGACCAACTTCACGTGGCGATCGGAGAAGATGTCGAACTGAATGTTTTCCGCGTCAAGATACGATACTTTGTGATGCGTATGGACGGTGTTTATGGGTTCTTTGTCTTAATTTCTGTGTACTCCTTCAGAAGAGGACGAAGAACAAACCTGGGGCAACAGTGATTGCCAGTGTCGATAAAAGATTATTACGAACAAAGAAAAATCTTCTTACAATTTTCGACGGAAAAGAATCTTATAACAACTTTTGATAGAAGATGAAGAAGAAAGAAGCTCCAACACTCTTCGGTGAGTATCATGTGTGAGTTTCGGTGTATGTAATAGGAGGTGTCCGACAGCAATAGTCGTTGCTAGTGTTGGCAGTGTTTATGGAAGATAACGAAGAAAGAAGACTGTTCTAAAAACATTCGACAGAAAATAATCCTATAACAATTTTTGACAGAAGATGAAGAAGAAAGAATCCTCCAACAATATTCAAAAGAAGAAGAAAGAAGCTTCCAACACTTTTCGGTGAGTATTAACGGTGAGTATCGGTGCCTGGAAAACGAGGTGCGTGTGATAGCCTATTGCGTAAGGTGGAGGTGTTGGTGGGGCAACATGTTTTTCAGTGACAAAAGCCAGAGAGCTAACTGTAAGCGGGGGCCCCGGAAAAGAACTGCGCCAAACTGGGATCTCGGGGGATTGGGGGGTCGGTGGAAGGGGGGGTTGTCAGTCATAGCGGGTCGACGGGCCGCCGCTCGGGCGCTCCTCGTGAAGGTCTCGCCGTGGCCCAGCGTCGCTCTTAGCGGGCCATCGTCGGTTTCGTTCAAATTGAAAAAGTTTGTTCGCCGATGTTGTTTGTGCGAACGGAGTCCCCAAAGTCCACTTTGTACGTTTCAACTAAAAATTACTCTAAGGATCCTTTAACCGATTTCCGCTGACTGAGTTGGGCTTTCTTAGTTTACTGATTGGATTTTCCTCCTGAAATTATGAAAATCTTTTCATATTTTTTTGCTAATAAGATACGGCCTTTAGTAGGTCTACTCATGGCTCGATTCTCTCCAGTTTTAACAGACTAATTTTCCAACCCCTTTTTCGTTTTTTTTTTTTCGTAGTGTAAGTTTTAGCAGTGGGTGGAAGCCTTTTAGGTTCGTACAGTAGTAGCTGGTTAGTAATTCAGACGGAGTGAAAATGGTAGTGTGACCACTAGCTAGTCGCTGTTGAAGTCCTGGCCTGGCGCGGTCCGGTTAAACTTGGACGGTACGTAGGTCGGCGGAGAAGGTCGTTTAGAGAGGCGCCAATTGTGCATAGCTTCCAAATGGATGGCTGCGAATCCGTCACTGTCAGCATATGAGGGTCACTATCGCGCTGCCGACCAGGTAACAATGCCCCTCGCCTCCCTCGACCCAATCAGTACCAAGTAACCTATGCCATGCAACACTCCAAGCGACCAAAAACAATTGCATTTACACCTAAAAACCTATGCATCTCCTTATCTCAGGATCATTTCAACCTAGCCTTACATTCTAAGGCATAAACTTCCATCCTGTATTTTTTCCTTTCCTTTTTTTTTTTTTTTTTTTTTTT
>Ga0058701_10000804_pt1 | contig 21171 bp, 18 predicted proteins | sample AgamicOrMae_FD_97039 | JGI IMG/M metagenome (GOLD analysis project Ga0058701, IMG submission 97039) | Agave microbial communities from Guanajuato, Mexico - Or.Ma.e | ecosystem: Host-associated > Plants > Phyllosphere > Phylloplane/Leaf | place: Guanajuato, Mexico | collected 2012-06-04 | reverse complement strand
CTGTGTTCCTCTGTGTTCATATGTGTTCATATGTGTTCAAAGTGTTCAAAGTGTTCCGAAGTGTTCAAACTGTTCCAAATGTTCCTGCGCGTTCCTGCGTGGAGAGCGGGATCGCTCGGGAACGCGCGGGAACACAACACGCCCATTTGTTCCCAATGTTCGGAACATCCACGCTAGCCGCATGCCGTGCTTTCATATTTCAGCAAACGACTGTAGAATCACGTGAGTGAGACCATTTTGCCTCTTAGGCGCAAAATAAGTGGAAATTGATCCCCAATCCTTGTCACTTTTACAAGCTATTAATCAGGTTATCACATTGAGATCATCAATAAATTTTAGAGCGTGCTGATGCCATGAACACTCAATTCCTTGCTAATTGAATCTGACCGGATGCCACTCTTTGGAAAAGTTCGTGCAAAACTACTCTAAATTATAAACCCATCAGGGAACACCAAGTTTTTCATCAGTCCATGTAACTGATCACTAACATGTTCCACCCGCCAACAGCAGCAGTGCCAGCACTGAACGATAAACCATCTCTAGACACAGTTAAATCCGCCATTCGAAGTGTTCTATCACCAGACCCGACTGTAGATAGAAAGGCAGCAACTGACTTCTTGGAGGGACTCAAGAACTCAGTCCATGCCTGGGAAACATGTGATCAATTGTTACAAGCCCAGGAGGGCATCGAGGTTAGCTACTTAGCCGCTCACATGCTACGTCAAAAAATATCACGTAACTTCAACGAACTACCCTTAGAATGTTATTCATCTCTCAAAGATTCAATTTTAAATCATTTGCAAGTCTATGAAGATTATGCCGTGCAAGGTCAACTTGCTATGGCTATTGCTGATCTCACACTGTTGTTACAGGTATGGCAGAACCCTATCGAAGATTTGGCAAAGCATATGGGACTTGATGTAGGCCTCATGTCTTTGATCAACACTAACTACGCAACCCTTTACAAAGGATTGCACAATAGACTAGTGTTCGCTTATATTTTACATCATATGTGTGATCTTAACCATAACCATTCTGAAAGACCAGCCAGAATTGGTGCAAAGAGGAGAGAAGAGTATGAAGATTATCTGATATCTAAGTGTGATCAAGCAATTACTTGGTGGTTGAATACATTCAGAGAGGTGGAAGAGCTGAAAGGGCTCATAAACACTCCGGCAACAACTATCAGCAAGAATAACAATAATCAAATACACGATGAGAACGAGGTAATGCGTTCCAAGTGTTTAGAAACCATAGAGAAGTTAGTGGGTCAAATTTATCTGTGTTATAGTGCATGGTTGAGAATTTTTGATGAGGAAAACGTCAACGAGTCATTCCCTATTATTGACGCCGCATTCAAGCACCTTAGTGATCTAGAAACCTCAGACGATATACACAAGTATGCGGTTGAGGTTGTCGTTGCAACATCTGGATTCTGTGAGGATAATAGGATGGTAGATTATTTAATCAATGATCTAGTAGAGAAAGTTTTTACTCTAGAACCAGCCTTCAAACAATCAATCAATAATGAGGATATTGAAAAGTTAAGCCACTTCATAAAGACCTTCACAAGCGTAGCGGAAACCGCTTGCTTGATGCTTGTGATAGAGAAGAAAGATTTCAGATTAGTTGAATTAATGCTAAGCTGTTTGAACCATTATGATTTCGAACTGGTAGAGGAGACGTTCAATTTCTGGTGGACTTTCATAGAGCTTGTTCACAATAGAGTATCAGACTTTGCCCCCTATGTCCCATATATTGGTAGATTTATGATGGCCATGACAAAATTGTATCAATTCGACCCAGATGAAGAAACAGTCGTTCCCGCCGATCAAGATATTCACAATTTCAGATTGAACTCTGCCGAATTGATAACGAGAGTCATGTTCGTAACCTCTTTCAAAGACTTTATTCGTGACAACCTTGTATTAGAGCATTTTCAGGCTAAATTATCGGATGTTCCCTGGGAGAGGCATGAAGCGATGCTATATCTGGTTTCATGTCTATTCTTAATGACTACATCATCTGAAAATGAGACTCGCCTAAAACTATTGCGTACGATTATGGAGCAACAAAATTGTCTACACACTGACGGACGAATAGAGTTTTCAATCGGGACACAAAACGGGAAGATACATCCGCAAATAGTGGCAACAACATTAGATCTCCTAGGAAAGTTGAACGGTTTCTATGAGGAACACCCGATTTTTTTGACAGTAGCAATCAATTATATTTTGCAGGCTATAAGCGACGACCGCTATAGGAATGTTCTCATCAAATCTGCCGCCGCCGCCCTGAGCAATATCATGGCCTTGAATATCCGGAACTATATGTCAGAGTGTCCTTCATTGCCTCTGGTGATTAGAAATCTTTGCGCAGATCTAGATAGATTTGATGAGACTGCCGCAGGTGATCTCTTGAAATGTAGCGTTTACGTAGCAACATCAATCACGGAAGCTCACGATCAAGACCAGTTCATGCTTGAGATATTGTACCCAATCTTGAACTCGCTAGAAAAACTATTAGTTCCACCGAAGCGAAATGATAACGAGCCCGTGAAGTATCTCGACCGTCTTTCTTCAATATTCAGTCAATGCAACATTCATCCCAGTAGACTGTGTGAGCTGAAAAATTTCATAAATTTCATCGACACCCAATTATGGCCGGACTTGATGAAAGTCCTAGAGATCTATGCTTCAGAAAAGGGTCAAATTATCGAGAAAACATGCAGAACCATCAGATATATCATACGCTGCGTGAAGCCAAAATGGATGATTGAAAGGGTTGCTGAGACAATGATCAATTTATACAAAACGTATCCACAAAACTCAAGCCCAATATATATATGCTCGATACTGGTTGATGAATTCGCTAACATCACCCCAGAGATAAATCAAGGCTTATTTGCAATGTTGGACATATTCTGTACAATGACCTTTACACTATTAGAGATGACTAATTTAACAACAAATCCTCAGGCAAGCCCTTTGTCATCGACGACAGGAACAATGATGAATGTACAACAATCGTCAAAGAGTCTGCTAAACATGAAGAATTATCCAGAAACAGTTGATGACATGATGAGACTATTCTACAGATTTATGAAAAAGTGTCCAGCAGAGTTTTCCAAATTCAAAGCTTTAGAATCGATCATTGAGTTGAGCATATGCTCTCTTAGAATTGACCACCAAGAGGCTAACTCAAATGTCACAAGATTCCTGAACTCTTTCATAGAGCTCGGGCGTCAATCTCAAGAATACTCTCACATTAATGATGCCATTAGGAACGTGCTTGGTGCTCGCATAACTGACGCTGTTATTAGGGCGAGCCTGTTTGATTTACCGCAATCTCAAATAAGCGAGGAGGCTCAATTATTACTGACATTGAATTCATTTGATCGCAATTTATTCAGCACTTGGATCGATGCCTCGGTGGAGCAATTGCCCAAGACGAACATACAAGGAATTGAATGTGTTAGCATGGAACAATTGCAAGATTTCAAGGATAGCCTAAAGAAGGCAGAGTCTGTGAAACGGATGTACAATACTCTACGTGCTCATGCTAGATTATACATTTGAATGAAAGTCTTTCAGTTGTCGCTATGTGTGTGTCTTCCTGAGAACAATAGTGGAGAGAGAAAGGGGTCATATATTTATCGAATAGTGCCTAGCGCAGACAATGGTATAAAATAAACAACTATCTTTCTATCAGATAGGTGAACCTTTCATGGATTGCCACGAAGAAAAAGTTTAACAGTGTGTTGTTTCAAACAAGCGACGACGTCATTAGTTTACTCAGAGATGATATGAGAAATCGCTCTGCAGTCAGTTGAGATGACATCCAGAGGCAAGGAACTAGAGATTGAGTTAAGAGTTAGGTTTTCTAAATAATTGGAACTGCTATAAATTGAGTAAATCACTCCTATAACATGCTATAATTTATGATTATTGTTGCGGGTCATCGGCGAGCCTTCTTCATGGACAAGTCGAGAACAAAATCGCCACCACCTGGGCCGTTGGCAGTGGTTGTAGTTGCACTATTGGCGCTTGATGTGACCATTGATGAGTGTGTTGTTGCCATGGAGGCTCTGTGTTGTTCGTAGGCAGAATGGTGATAGGCTAGTGGATCAACAATATGGAAAGGATTAACATTGCCACCGGTGGCCCTGTTGCCATTGGTGCCCCTGGTTCTGGATCTTGGGGCCAGATTACTGTTATTTCTTGAATTGTTGTTATTATTATTATTTCTAGTTGCGCTGTTGCTTTGCATGAGCAACCTGTTGCTCACTCCCCCCAAGCCTATTGCGGCCCTCAAAAGAGACTCCTGGTCCAGTGTGGCCCTATTAGAGTTGTTGGGCCTCCTTCTTCTGGCGAGTTGTTGTTGTTGTTGTTGGTGTTGATGTCGTTGTTGTTGTTGTTGTTGTTGGATTTGTTGGCGTAGATTGTTGTTGGCGATGGTGTTTCTGAAGTGTGTATTATTATTTTGCCTCCTCCTTCGATTGCGAATCTCCTCAACGTGGTCCAGTTCCTCGTCGGGGAAATCGTTCATTTCAAGCCCATCCTCGTCCTCCGGCTCCTCGTCCAGCTCCTCGTCCAGCTCCTCCTCCCCGTCTCCAAAGAGGCCGGCCTCGTTTCGAGCAGCCGCCAGCGCCGAGGCGGCCAGCAGGTGTCTGTGCGTCTCGTCCTGGCGGAGGTGGCGAGTGTCGTGGTCGAGCACCATTCTGGTGTCTTGGTGTTGGTCGTCTGGGTGGCCCAGCAGCTCGTGCTCGTCGTCGAGCTGGTCCTCGTGGTCCATGGCCACGTGATGGTGGCGGCCAGCGTGCATTTGGTGAGCCTGGTGGCGGCGCCCATCCCGAAGGTGGTCTAGCTGGTGGTCGTCTTCGTCGTGGTGGTGGTCGTCTTCGTCGTCCTCATCTTCGTCGTCCTCGTCGTCGTCGTCGTCCGGGTCCTGGTCGTTGAATTGCATTAGACTGTAGACCGGCTGGGCCACCTGTTGCTGTTGGTGGAATTGTTGGCCGGCAGAGGCCGCCACGAGCGCCGCGGCCGCAGCCGCGCTGGCCGCCGCCTGCTGCTGTTGCTGGTGGTCTGAGAGGCTAAGCTCGTTGAGCGACCTGCTCACTCCACCTGCCGTCTGCTTCTCAAGCCTCTCCCTTTGGGCCGGGCACTTGTGGCTGTTCAGATGATGCTTGCGCCTATAATCGCCATTGCAATCGGGACAATGGTACGGCTTTTCGCCCTTGTGTATGAGTTCGTGGGCCTTGAGCTGGTTTGAATCACTGAATTTACTGGTGCAATCCTTGTACTTGCACTCGTAAGGTTTCTCGCCCGTGTGGGTGCGCTTGTGTCTTCTCAGATTGGCAACTTGGACAAATTTTTTATCACAAAACTCGCACTCATAGGGCCGTTCGCCGGTGTGCAAACGGGCATGGGTTTTCAAGTGGTGGTCGCGCGTAAAGCGCGAATGGCACACCGAACACTCGAAGGGTTTCTCGCCCGTGTGAGTGCGCTCGTGGTTCTGCAACACGTGCTTGTAGCCAAAACTCTTGTGGCACGTCTCGCAGGTGAACTTCCGGCCGGTGGTTGTGGTGGAATTGCGGCCAGTGGTTGTGGTTGGCGTTGAGGAGGCGCTGCAGCGGCGCGCCAGGGCGAGCGCGGCCGCCGCCACCGAGCTCGTGGTGGACGAGGCGGCGTTCTCCTCGAACTGCTGCTGCTGCTGCTGCTGGTAGGCCGCCGGCTGGCCTGCCGCACTACTAGGCGTGCTCGCGCCTGTCGACGTGCTGCTCGTCTCCACCTGGTTGCTCGTCGGCTTGGCCTGCTCGCCGCCGGAAGTAGCACCAAGACCACCGCTTAGCCCAAGCTCCAGCGGCAGAGTGTTGGTGGAGCTGATGGAGTTGCTGTTGTTGCGGCTCTGCCTCCGGCCGGGCCCAGCCAGCTTGGCGCGTTCGTCGTTGGTGGACACTTGATTGTTGTTATTATTCGCATTCGCATTCGCATTCGAGTTGTCGTTGTTGTTCTTGTCGCTCGGCAACAAACTGGCCCCCTTTGAGCTGTGGGCGCGCGCCGAACTCTTGCGCTCCAGCAACAGTCTGGCGGCCAACAACTCGGCCGCCTGCTCGCCACTTTGCTCCTCACTTGCGCCACTTGCGCCACTTTCGCCACTCGCTCTCCGTTGGGCGCCCCCGTTTCCGCTTCCGCTTCCGTTTCCGTTGGTCTTGGCGGCGGGCACGGAGAGCTCGCCCTTGCGTCTGGCGCTCGTGCCCGCCTCTTGGCTCTCCTGCGGCTGCGGCTGCGGCAATGATTGGGGCGATTGGGGAGGACTGCTGCTGGTGCTTGAGGCGCGCTCCTTCTTCATGGCCGTCTGCTCGAGCGGCCCCCCAGAAAGACTAGCTCGGCCGCCGCTGTTTCGCGGGCCCACAATGGAGCTGTGGTTGCTGCTGTTGATGGCGCAGTTCATCTTCGGGCTTCCTGTTTGCAGCTTACTGCTTACTGCTCACTGCTTGCGCCTTACTGCTCGCTGCCAAGGCCACTCTTCGCTTGCTGTCTTTGTGTCTTTGTATCTTTCTATAGACTGTCGGCGGGCCGCTCGCTGGCTGGCTTGAGGCCGGCGCGAATCGGCCGCGAATTTGGCCCCGAATTTGGCCTCGAGTTTGAGCTAAGGATCAGACCTAAGGACTGAAAAGGGCCCAAAAATTAATACTTGATCGCTGAGTGGACGCACACTTGCTATCAGCTAAGTGGCTAATTGGCGCCCCAAACTCGCTGGCACTTGTTCACCGGCTTTGTTCGAGCGTCGCTGGCTCGCATCGTTGGGCCCAAACTGGCCGCTCTCACTCTGCTCTCACCTCTCAACTCGCTTCTGGCTGCTCTCAGGACGCCACAAACACTCTTCGACGCGCCTCCTAAGCTGCTCTTTGGGCGCCCACTTTTCTTGCTATTCGCTGCTCAAAATTCGCCAAATTTCGCCAAATTTCGCCAATTTTTGCCAATTTTTTTCCAAATTTCGCCAAATTTTCGCCTCAAATTGCCGAAAACTCTTTTTCTCCTTTACTTCTCTCTCAAATTGATTCTCTTGCTCCTTTTCCTCCGCCAATCCTCGTCACTCTCAGTCCAATCACTAAGGCCACTGCACTGCTCGCCGACTGTTGCTGCTCTTTCTGTTTCAGTTGTTGTTGTTGCTGCTTTGTTGCTGTTTCTGTTGCTGTTGTTGCTCTTGTTGTTGTTGTTGTTGTTGTTAACTCTAAGGCCTAATGAACAGCACACAGTGAACCTTCTCGCTTGTGCGCACTCTTCCTAAGGCAAAAAACTCACTGACCCAGCGCCGGTGTGCCAGTGTTGCTCTCTTGGTGGCTCTGTTTGTGCCTGTCTCTCTCTCTCTCTCTCTCTGCACGTCTGTCTGTCTGTCTGTCTGTCTGTTTGTCTGTGTGTCTCTAGGAGGCTGAGGGTGAGTAAGTGTGCGCCGTTGTGTGGCCGGCAAAGTATGCGACTCTTTGCAGCCTCCAGGATCTCTGCGTGGCGGCGCCCCCACAGAGAGAGAGACGTGCATCGACTTCTGGGCTCGCGGAGTGCGCAAAGAGCACACACCAGCCCCACTTCCTAGCCCTAGTCTGCAGCGAGTGCGCCGTTCGGCCGCCCTTGCCCTTGCCTTGGCCTTCATCTGCGCCCAACTCGCGCCCGCCAGCCCTCAGCCTCAGCCCCAGCCCCACTCCGCCGGTCAGCCCCTCCAGCCCTGACCACTCGCCGCTCACGCTCACGCTCGCCCTTCGGCCCTCCTCAGCCCCTGGAAGGTTGGCCGCAGAAAGTCGGCAAAAAACTGGCCGAAAAGTGCGGAAAAACTGGCCGAAAACTGCAGAAAAAGTGCTCAAAAAGTGCACAAAACCCCGCAGAACCCCATTGGGGCGCGCCAGAGGCTGTTGCGCGCCGGTTGATTCTCTCGCGCAGCTTCTCGGCGCATGCGCAGCTCGCCCGCAGCCAACCACGCACGAGCAACGCGCGTCTCTACCACTAGTCTCTGCTAGCAGTTCGCTGCTCTCCGTTCGCTGCTCTCCGTTCGCCGCACGTTCGCTGCCTGCTCGCCTTGTAGCGCTGGCCCTTGGGACGCGCCTAAGCTATAGTTTGGCCACGGGTTTTGGGCCGTTTTTTGCGCTCTCTCCTGCCCACAACTCTCTACTGGCCACCACTCACTCTCCACTGGCCACAGTCTCCCCCTTTGGCCGGCTGTTACACTGGCGCGCTCCGGTGCAGAGCGAGCACTCGTTGTGCGCCCCCGCCCGCTGGACACTGCGCGCCGCTGGGCCGAGTGCGTGATGAATTGCTCGCCCCTCTGGACGCTCGCCTCTGGCCGCTTACTGCTTACTGCTTACTGCTCACTGCTCGCCAATGGCCCAATGCAACGCATAGCTCGCAAAATAAACCCCCAAATAAACCTTGTGTGTGGCCAACTGTTGCCATGCCGCACTCGCCGCGCACATCCCACGCACCCAGTCGCCCGCGCGGCATACAGTTCTCCGCGCACAGTCCCACTGCGGCCAACTGTCCGCCAGAGCTCGCCCACAACAAAGGGCCCGCCTCATTCGGGCCGCCTCCAGCGAACAGTGAACAGTGAGCCCACAGGCCAGCCGCCGGCCCTAAGCTGCCGGCGTGCCCTGAGCGGCGTGCCTCTCTGGCTTGGCCGCTTTGGATGTTTGTCTAGCGCCGGTCGGGCGTCGCGCGTGGCCAGTTGGCCGCCGGGACGAGCTCATGTCATTAGCATTGGTGGTGTCCAGCGCTCGCCGCAACAGGCAGCTCGCAGCAAACACACAAGCACAGTGACAATTGATTCTTATCGAGCTCGCCAACGATGAGCCAGCCGGGCCAGTGTCTAGCTAATCTGCCCCGCCCGGCCGGCTGGCTCGCCTGATGCTTATCGGGGCCGCGAGGATGCTTCTCGTTGGTTGTTGGGCGCCCTTAGGGCCGGCCGAGATGAATGATGCGGCTGGAGCGCAAAGCAAACAAGCACTCGAGAGCCGCCGAGATGGAAACAATGATCGAAGCGCATGATGCCAGTCTCAGAGTTTCGTGCGCGCCAACAACTTTAGGCCCGCGCGGACTGTGTGCGGCCGGTTAGAGTGCGCCACTTTGGGCCGGCCGACTACTACTACTCTCTGGCTCGCTCTTCTCCGCTGACGCACACTCACAATGGACCATTCAAGGACAAATTAGTGACGCCGTCCTCTTTGGCGCCGCCCGCAAACAGACTGAGCCAGACCCACAGACTCCCAGTCTCAGTCTGAAGGCTCGTTCGCTCGCTTTCTCGCTTCTTACTCGCCGGCAAGAACAACAAGTAGAATGGCGCGCCACTGCTCCAATTGAATTTTCCCAAACACTTTTTACACTTTGCTCACACATCCACCACTCTGCACCACTTCCCACTATTCTATACTAGTACTGCTAGACTAGCACTGCTGCACTACAAATGCTCCACTGGCACCGCTCACTCACGCGGCCAGTCAGCCAGAGACAAGCCGCGACGAACAACCAAGGCCAGTTCGCCGCTCAGCCTAAGCGCGGCCTCAGCCTGGCCCGCATGCTAGAAGTAAAAGTTCGCCCACAGTTCGCCCGCTGGATTTGTCTCTCTGTTCGCTGGCTATTATTGGCAGTGGCCGACGACCAATTGGCCAACACCAGCGAACTTTGGGCCCAAGTGCGTGCAACATGTGGCCCGCGAGCACCAGCAGGGCTGACTTGTAGCGGCCCGCTTCAGACTCCCTTCAGGCCCGCCTCAGACTGTCTTCAGGCCCGCTTTAGACGGGTCCTGCGGGCCGGCGCCGGTTCATGCGGGCAGCCTCTGGGAGAACAACTTGGCCCCAGAGCGCCGGGTTGGCTGCAGCGAACTGTGTGCAACTGCTCTGCAGCGGCGGACGAATTTGGTTTTTTGTTCGCCGGCCAAAAGAGTAAAGTAGTTGATCGTTTTCCTTCCCCCGCTCGCCTCTGTCTCTGCCTCTGTTTCTGAAGGAAGCTTGAACTCTCTGCGGCCGGTTGGCTGTGCGCGTGTGTCTCCGCGCGGGACACATTCGCTCAAAAGTGGCAGAAGGAGAGCCTGCTGGTGCTGCTGGTGGAGAGGCAAGAATGCCCGAAGAATGTTGGCCCAAAAAGTAAAGGATTCTCCTCGGGCGAACATTTTGCGGCGAACATTTGGCCTCGCTTCAGCAGTTGGGCCAAGTTGGAAGTTCGCTGCTCGTTTATTCTGCCAAATGGAGCTCAAGCTAAGGGCAAGGCTGAGGCTAAGGCTAAGGCTGAGGCGGGCAGCCCGCAGACTGTAGCTCGCAGCCTTTGGCCTCCTGCCCCCAAAGCCAGTGAGTGGGCTGCCCAGAGGAACACTCACTGCTCTCACTGCGCTCACTGCACTCTCACTGCACCGCTGCACTGCTGGCCCAGCGAAGGGCTGCAAATAAGCAGCAAAGAGTTCCGTTAGCTTTTTTTATCCTTTGAGATAAAGATTGAAAAAATCTGCTCGCAGCGAAAGTTGGCCACCAGCACTTTCCTTTGGGGCTGCTTTCTATTAGTGGGCCAGTTTGTCCTCAAAGGCGCTCACAAAAGGCAGCAATCGAGCAGCGGGCCAAAGAGTAGAAGCAAGGAGTATAAAGAGTATAAAGAGTAAAAGAGTAAAGAGTAAAGAGTGGAGAGTTTTTTGCCGCTGCAGGAGGCTCATTTCTCTTTCTCTTTCTCTCTCTCTTTCGCTGTTCACTGCTTCAGCTGTTCGATTTTGGGCCGATTTTCGGGCAGGAGAAGCTTTTTTTGCCGCGCACAAGTAAAGGGTGGCTCAGGGAGGCGAGAGGGATAAGCAGCGTTGGGAGGCAGCCCCAAAAAGCAGCAAGCAGTGCGTCTGGGACTGCAGTTGGCCGGCCAGTGGCCATCAGCTGCCAGTTGGGCCGCTTGGAGCACGCCAAATGAATCGAGTCCGGCCCACAACTGCGCGCCGGCGGCCGCCCTTTGGGCCCAGCAGGCCGCCTCTTAAGTGTCTGGGCCTGGTCGGCGGCGCGCGAGCACTAAGGCACTGGCGCACGGCCGCACTTTCGGCCCGTCTTATCTCGCAGGCCGCAATTCATTATCGGCGGGCCAACTGCAGACAACTGCAGACGGTCTGCGGCCACCAGTCGGCGACAAACCGGCGCTCGAGACAGTCTTTTTGAGTCGCTTAGAAAGGCAGGCTGGTGTGCCAGGCGGCGAACACTTGTGGCTGCACACTCGCCGCACCTAAGCGCCGGGAGGCCCACCATTGGGGCGGCCGCCGTGCGACCTCGCGCGGATCCGCCGGAAACGGAAGGCCACCATTTCCCAGTTCGAACTGCTCGAGTCTGGGACCTGAGGAGCCTTAGTGCCAGACCGGCGCTCGATTCTTGCCCTTTTCTTGGGCAAAATTCGGCCAGAATTCGGCCAGAATTTGAGCCAATTGCGCCCAATTGCGCCAGAAGCCTCCAGGACCCGCAGCTCGGCCGGCGAACCTCTTCCTGCGGCGCCACACTGAGACCGGTGCGCAGAGTGCACTGGGCGGCCTCCAGAGCTGCCCGTCGACCGGTGTGAGCGGAAGGAAGCGAGCCGCACGCTCGGCCAGTTTGGGCCGGCGGGCCCATTCGATTGCGCAGTTGTGTGCCAAAGTAATTGACGTCCGTCCGCCGGAGGGGCAGCGTCGAATGGAGCGTCGAATGGAGGGAAAAGAAACCTCCAAACTGGACACCAACTTGGCACCCCTTAGTGCTGGCCGCTCAATCGGCCCTTCTCCTTCCCGTGTTCTTCTTTGCCTGCCGCCAACTGAGGCCAACCAGGAGACTCCAAGAGGAGACTTTCTGCCACCGGAAGTAGTGGGGTTATCCCCCGAGAGGAAGGGAAAGTTTCTGGCCCTTCCAGTGGAGCTCGTGCGGAATAAACAACGCACGCAATATGTATAAAGGCCGGCCGGTGTATATATATAGCTAAGGATTGGCTGCTGTTGCGCTGGACTGGCTGGAGCTTGGGCCAGTTGGACCTTAGGGGCGGCTTTTATGCGGGTCCTAAGCGCAAGATTCGCTGGTTGCTTCATGTTGAGCAGAGAAAAGGCGCGCAAGATTCGCTGAGCGTGCGGCTTTCGTTCGCTTGGAGGGGGAAAAACTGGGCGTCGTCATAGCGGCGAACTGAGAGAGGAGGTGAGCGGCGTGCTTTGGGCTATGGGCAACTGCCAGTGGGCTTTGGTTGCAGTTGTAGTTGGCCGGCGTGGCAATGAAAGCTTTGGCCGGGGAAAAGGGAAAGCAAAAGGGGAGAGCACAAGGAGACAGTCTGCGGGGCATTAGGCGAGAGGCGAGAGGCGAGCGGCGAGCAGCGAGAGCTCCTCCAAGATTCGGTTCTCTGGGCGAACTTTCACTGGCTTTCACTGGCTGCCAGCGCGCAAGAGGCAAGAGGCAAGAGGCAAGAGCCCCACTCAAAGGCGCACAGAAGGCGGGCCTGCGGGGGGAAAGAAGTGGGCGAGGGGGAAGAAGTGCGCGAGCGAATATGTCGCAATTGGCAATGGCCGAATCTTGGCCGCTGAAAGTTCGCCGCCAACATGCTGCCTGTGTTTTCAGGCCCTTTTTCAGCCTCTTTCTGGCCTGCTTTTGGCTCGCCTTTGCTCTGCCTGCTGGCCTGACGACTAGCTGGCCTGCTAGATGGCTGGCCCATTGGATGACTGGCCCACAGCCGGCCGGCCGCGCCTCAGCTGGGCCCGCGGGCGCTCCGAGTTGGGCGCCATCGGCGGGCCTCGCAACGAGCCAAGACGCAACCTTAGACCCAAAAGGGAAACGGCGCCAACACATGCCACTGGGACGGCCAGCGCGGAAGGCGCCAACAATTGCGTGCGCCCGCTTCCGCAACTCAGGCGAACGTCGCCGCCGCCGCCTCCTCCTCGTCGTGGTGCTGCGGCCAAATGGGCGCGCGAGTGGCCGCGCTGCCTGCGCAATCTATAAGGCGCGGTTGACAATTGCGGCCCGCGGCGCGCAGAGCAGAAGCCGCGCCCGGTCGCCATGGCTGCCCCTCCACCGCGGCCGCCCCTCCACTGCGGCCGCCTTCTCGCCGATGAGCCAGATTAGCCCCACAGGCGAGCCGCTCGACACTGAGGCCGGCCGGCCCTTCCAGCGAGCGCGCGTCGGCGGCCGGCCGTCCCGCATCGCGTCCAGCGCGCGATGTAATTGGCAAACACGTCGGGCCGCGTGGTCGGCCGGCCGTGAGTCCAATGTGTGTTAGTTTGTTGTTCCATTCGCCTGTTTGGGGGCAAATGGAACGAGTGCGGCGCTGGCAAGTGCGGCCCAAGTGGAAGGGCGGCCGCAACTGGCCCATGCGGCCAGTTCTCGTGTGTTCCGGAATTCGGCCCACGAGTGTTCGCCGGCCGAGCTGCAAGTTCGCCCAAAAGTTCGCTCGCAACTCGCCCTTATCGTGCGCCAAGTTCAAGTTCAGCCGCCCGCAGACCGTCGCGCGCCTTATAGGTCTGCTTCGCCTGTGCTGCTTGTGCGGAGGCGCGCGCGCAGCCCAGTTGCAGGCGGGGCTTTTTGGCTTTACTGGCTTTACTGGATCAGGAGGCTCAGGCGCACAAGTGCACAGATGCGGCGAACTTGGCTTCACTTGCGCTTAGCTGTGGGCTTCACTCGCGCTTGCACTTGCACTTGGCTCTAGAGAGTGCGATTGCGAGCGAACTGAGCGAACTGAAAGGCGAGCGAACGAGCAGAGCGAACGAGCCGAGCGAACATGCGGCGCGCGCAACAGTTTGCGTGGCGGCGCATTGAACTCTGGCCGCTTGGGGCCAGTAAATGCGGCCGCACGTCGGCCGCGGCTTATCATCTGGCGGCTGCACAATGTTGCTATCTGGCGGCCCGCGAGCGCCATACGCGCCCCACGCCGCCCGTCTGGAGGCCATGTTGCAGCGAGCGGCCGAGATTGGGCCGCGTGGCCCACTCGGCCAACAGACTGCAGAGTGTAGACTGCGGCCGGACTGTGTTGGAGAATCTCCCTCAGACTGTATGCGGCGCCGCCGGCAACGCAACTCGCCCTCACTGGCCGCCAGGCAACAGGCGAGCCCAGTGCGCGGCCAGTGGCCACTGGACAGCAGTCTAACGGGGCCGCCCGTTAGCCAGCCGGTTGGCCGCGCGGCGCAGTTGGCGCGCGCTCGCACGGCCGCCCGCCAGCCTCGCCGCTCCCTTTCCCACAGGGCGGCCTGAGCATGGGCCAGGCGGCCTGACCACTGGCTGACCATTGGCCGACCAGTGGCGGCGCTCGGGGGCGCAAAAGCGGGGCCGACGTGGTGCGCTTGGGCTCGGCCCTGATGCTGCGCGCTGCAATTGGCGCCCGGCCGCACCAGTTCATTGACCTTGGGGGTTTTGTGGCAGTTTTTTGCCGTCCGGCGCGCGAGAGGAGCCGCAGGAGAGGAGAGAGGAGGCAAAAAGGAGGAAAAAGGGAGGAAAACGAGGCAAAAAACGGGCAAAAAACAGAGGAGAGATGCCGGCCATGAAGTGGAGAGAAGGAGGAGGAGGAGGAGGAGCGTTGTTGCTTGTTGCCGGCGCTTTGGGCCACGGCGCTGAAGCATTCAGCGCGCCTGAATTCCTGGTTCTGCGCCCTGGAACTGCCTCTCTGCCTCCTTCTCTTTGGCTCTTTTGGCTCTTTTGGCTCTTTTGGCCCCTCCTGCTGGCCAATTTCCTCTCCTTCCACAACATCCAGTCCGCGGGGCCTCCCCCGAGCGCGCGGCCCCAAAGTGGCGCGCCGAGCAGGCGAATTCTTGCTCACTTACTTGCCCGCTCGCCTGACTGTCCGCTGCAGCCTGTGTGTAATTTTCATTCGAGCTGACCAGTGCCGAGTCTCAGTGTGCGTGTGAAACGTCTGCCTCAAGTGCGCCTGTTCTTGTGTTATTGATGTTCCAGTTGGGCCCAAGCAGCGGCAGCAGCAGCCAGGCCAACAAACCGAAGCTCAACTCATGCCCGCGAGCGCACACAACCCAAGCCCAAGCGTTGCACCAAAGCTCGTTCCGCGCCCAATGGGCTGAGGAGACTGGGGCCAACTGTTCGGCCCCAAACTCGGTCTCAGTCTCAGTCTCAGTCTCGAGCGCACTTGGCCCTTGGAAAACACTGCGCCCCAATAACAGTGCCTTTTTTGCCCAACCGCTGGGCCAAATAAACCCGCTTCGGCCCCGAGCTTGTCTGCGGTATGGTGGGCCCTTAGCTCGAGCTTGAACTTGAACTTGAACCCGAGGGGCGCGCCTGGCCCGCCGCTGACGACCCGCAGCGCAAAGGGCCCACCAGCAGCAGCAGAGACCAGTGCTCGTCCAAGCAGAGCGTTTCCTCCTTCGCTCCTTTGCCTCCCGCCCGGCCGCCTATTGCGCCTGCAGAGCATCAATCGTGAGCCCCTTCCATTCGGCCAACGCTCAGCACTGCGAGCGGGCCCACCTCAGTCCCACCTTGCACGCTGCCAGCAACCAGCTCTGGGCCGCCGTAGGACTCTCCTAAGGAGCGCTTCTTCAAGGCGGGCACTCTTCCCGCTCGCAAGCGCCGCCGCTCGGCCCACAGAACCCAGATGAGCGCCACAGCTGCCGAGCGGCGCGCAACAAGTGGCCCTTCCACCTTGCACAAGAGCGCCTCTTGAGAGCACAGAGCTGAGCAGCCGCCCGCCTGGGCCCCAACGAACTTGGCCGGCCACTCGCTTTCTCGCTCTCTTGAAATCCTCTCTTGGAATCCTCTGGAGCCTAGTCCTTAGGGAACAAAGAGCCAAGAGCCAGACTGAGGGAACGAGAGGCGAGAGGCCAAAAGTGAAGAGCGTAGAGAGGCCAACTTTGCGCTGGTCTAGAGCGCGTGTGGCGCGGACTGGTGGCAGCGAGTGCTGCACGGCGAGCGGTCCGCAGACAGTCCTCCGCCGATTGGGACCCGCTCCCATGAGACAGCGCTCTGGGCAGGACGCAGAGGGACCAACAAGGAAACACACTTGATGGTAACTTTTTCTCAGCTATCACCAGGTGAATTCCTGATTCTCCACTCTGTGACAGCACTGCGCTGTTCAGGTGAAACCTTTCCGACCTAAATACGTTTGATGCGCTGGTTTCGACAATATGAAACGGAAGTCGCGACGGAAGTGAACCTGGATGCTCACTTGCGAGCCTAGGCAGAGATAGCACTGATCGGGTCTTGCCAGGCCTTTGCATCTTTGTGTCGGGCAGATATCAGTCTCGCCGGGATTTTTTGACTCACTTAGGTTAACAAGCGATTTAGGGTCTTAGGTTAGCTCAATGAACTTCGCACTCTCATTTCACAACGAGGACATTGTTGAATTCGCCGAGTCTCGCATTTACTTTTCACATCAGCTTCACTGTGGCTATCAATGATCCACAAGCCTCAATGTTTATCGGCAATACAGTCTGCCGGGCGGGTACAAGTCGGGTTGTGGCGAGAAAAAGTTTCATGCACTTTTCGGAGCTCATTGACAAAGTGCAGATATTTTTCTCTCGCGCTCTGATTTATCAAGAGTATCACGTCCAGTCGATCACTGATTGAAGGGACTTTGTGAGCAATGTGATTTCTTCCATCAAATCACAATTGAATCAAAATTGCGCTCATCTGGCTCGGACCACGTCAATGCTTTGCTGTCGCTGCCAAGTGGAAGGTTAAACGAAAACTGAGTCCCAGAGAGAAGTGGAATATACAAAATTACAACCGCCCAACAAGTCACTTCCACATCCAATGAAAGTTCCGATCATGCGCCGAAGAAAAAGTGTGTCAAAAGATATCCGCCATCTCAAAGTGCCAAGCGACTAGAATTGGTAGATTTTCAAAAGTCGTTCTTATGAGCCGAGCGCCTCCAAGTCTGAACCAGACGTAAACTCTTGCAGAGATGGACCTGGTGATGAGGGTATTTGATAAACAGAAACACTCTAGCTCTATTAAGCCTTTCAACTCGTTGGAAAATACCTGGTGAATTCACAGTCAATGTGCTACTGCCGGTTGCTGGTACATGTTTGAGGTCGATCGACAGATAATTGACATTTTCATTCACCGGCACTCCATCGGGAAATTCGACGAACATTCTCCTGATTCTGAGAATCTGATTTTGGACCTAATATCCGTTCATCTGTTCAGCTTGCTCAATGGGACTGAGGTCTATCATTATGTCTTTTCTCCCATCGACCCCATTTTCTATCCCTCTCTCATTTTTTTGTATCGCTCTCAGTCGGTTGGAGTTTTTTGAAAGCTCGCGAGACGGTTTCGGGCCACTAAAGGTATTGATCACTGCTAGCGTTTTCCATCTCGCCTGGATAGTTCCATGTCATGAGCACCCGACGACTGAATTGGCCATCTGACCGGACTTTCTAAGGGCATGTCTCTCTTGATCGTCCCAAAAATACCGGCTAATTCAGCCACGTTGAAGCCGCAACTCGAGATACTCTTCGAGATGAAGAATGATGCACAAGCTTCCTCAAAGCTTTGTTTCTTGAGCATAGGATTGGTCCGGTTATTATTCTCTTTATCATCGTCTGATGGAAAGCTTGATGAGAAGTCACTCAACATTACGCGAAGATTCCCATCACGGTAAGCAATCTCGATCATGTTTCGCGACAGGCTTTCCAAATACCCTGACAAACAGTCATCTTCATAGGCAATGGAATGCCCTATGAAATCTAGCCTTGTATTATCAAGTCAAAGAGTAGATGAGTGTAAAGCAGTGATCTCGTGTCGCACCCACTGAGGTCGACATGCTTGGTCGCGGCTCTACCATAAAAGCAGAGTGCGCACCACGAACTGGGCTCACTTTTTGATATTCATAATTAAATCTACTTTATCTCTGAGTTTCTGTGTTTGACTACCGAATCTGTATTTAGTTTGCTTTCAGAAACTCTCCCAAGCTCGAGTCTATGATTATGGACACTGATCGCGAAAAAAGACTGATAGACTCATCAAATCAAGCGGCGAAAAAAGTCTCTCTTTCCAGAGATTGAAGATGTGAATCTCAAGTTAGGCTGACGGTGTTCGGGCCAAGCACACCTTTAACAACACCATTAATCGGATCTTCGTCCTCGTCCCTACCCGCGTCGCCACCAAACTCCGAGAGACCCGCAGGCAACCCACACAGCCCTAGGTGCAAATGTGTGCAGGTCACAACATCCGCAACGATAGCTATCCTGCAAGGGCCTGAACCAAAGAAAGTTGAGAACACTTTGTGAATCGCAGGAATGCACCTACGTATCATGATGGTTATTAGTATCTGAAGAGATGCAAGCGATATGATGATAGAAATCAGGAGGAAAACATGAGGTGGAGCAGTCCAACTCGAGGACATGCATCAGAAAATTTCAGTCAGAGCATAACCCGTTAACCCGTTCGAGTCCATGTGCAGCAGGAAGCCTCTGAAGAGAGCAATGCAGATGTAGAGTTACCGGTCTTCACCAAATGCGATCTCATAGCATCCTAAAAGAAAATCTCAACCCGTTTTCACGCAATAAACTCTCATCATAAAACGTTCCTACTAGTTTACTAATTCTTCCCTGCCCCGCGCTGTTTCTTCAAGAGCTCGCCGTATTGTGAGATAGATTTGACTCCTCCCTTGGTCTTCATCACCTGTTGGAAGTAGGTGGAGCCAGTCGACTCCGTGGAGCCGATCTTCTTGGTTGGCTTGATTCCGCCGCCCGGAATTATTGTCTGCTGATGGTAGGTCGGCGACTTGGTTGAGTGGCCGGCCACCGATTTGCTTGGGGTCTGCTTGGTGCCAGGATAAAATTGAATCTGGTGAGTCGAATCAACGCCCGCTCCAGGCTTGTAGAGGGACGACATAGTAGCGCTTGCTGGTACTGCTGCTGCCTGTGTAGGTGGGGGCCCAATTTGAGGTAATGTGACCTGATTTGCTCCGGGTGTGACAGGCTGTAGAGTGAAACGGAGCGGCTGATTGTCGGCCCCAACAGCATTAGCCCAGCCAGGCGGAGGACCCGCTTGATTGAGCTGAGGTTGGACCGGCTGGGTGCTCTTCTGGCTCAGCTTCTTGGAACCAATGGTTCGGGTGCTCGAGCGTTGTCTCGTCTTCGATTTATTTGTTCGACTGGTTATCTGGTCAAGCTCTTCCGGGATGAAATATTGATCGGTAGAACCCATGCAACCTTGGCCCAGCCAAGCAATAGCGCGAGTTGTTAGGGTAAGAAAAATGGCGATAAAAATGGCCAAAGCGATGCTTATAAGCCACATATCGTAATGATTTGAGCACAGATCCCGGTAGGCTATCAAAGTAGCATAAATCCAAAGGGCTGTTGCCACCATGGTTATAAATAATCCAGTAATCATATAGACGTAGGACCAGCATCCTGTGCCAATGTTCACAGAGTACTGGTGTTTTACGGAGCATCTAAACAGTAAGGTTATGAACAGTGTGACTGAAAAGCAGCCAACTCCCAATACGACACCTTCCAAAACAGCAGCTGTAGGATCAACTCTTGAATTCTCAATCAGTTCATATGTTGAAACGTAAAAAACTAGTGCCATAAATAGATAACACATTATAGAGTAATCTAGTATATTAAGACTATCTCCAATCATGGATTCTGACTCGCTAACAGCCCCACCTAGGACACTAATGGAACCGAGTGGCTCGTGGTCGAAGCAGGCATTTGGTTTGGTCACTGAGCCATAAGCGCTGATAAAGTTCATTACAGGAAAGAAGAGCTTCTGCTTGTCACCCTCACTCGATCTCAATTCAACCCCATAGACCATAATCTTAGCGTCTGGCTCAAGACACGAGTGCGTTATTCTAATTGTGCTAATTGACTTCAATCTAACAGCCCTATACAACCATAAGCTTGTACAGCGAAGCTCCATGAAGCGATCATCGTACTCGTTCGCAATCGGAGCAATGGGCGCCTCTTTCCTTCCAAATACTACATGGCCCGGAATAGCTATTCTAGCTAAGGTGTTTTGGCTATCATCGAACATATCTATTGTGATGGTTGTTTTTCGTCTATTATAAGTTGCCGAAGTTTCTCCAGTTCGCAACTCGATGTGATAAACATATACACCATTCACCTTACTGCAATTGTCATATATCTTTATCGCCCTACCAGAGCGATGGAATTGAACTAGTAGGAATACCATTATGGTGGTGAGCATTGCCCAGAGAGGCATAACAGATATCACTATGGCTAAATAAGCCTGATCGTGGGTGCACATGTGTGAGGATGAAGCGTAGCCCATTTTGTCTTTTGATTCTCTGTAGCTAACAAGGAAAAGGCTGCACCAGGCCGGGATATGGACAATTATTAGGAATAAGCATTAGGAATAATCTTGCATTACGGCAGCAAGAAAAACTTTCACCGATGATAGAATGGAGGAAACCATTTAAGAGTTTGGAGATGAGGATAATTGGAAAAAAGCGGTCCCCATCCTAGCGGCTTGTTGACAATTTTGGCCCATTTTTCGCTCACGCCAAACAACCTGGAAGACCAGGAAAAATCTAGCGCATCCTGCCACTTCTCTTTTCACGTTTTAATAAATGAAGATCAAATTCCTGACGCTATCCTTTGCTCCCTCTTTAAAACGTCAATTTTTTCACCTTGTCCAATGAGCGCTCTCCGAATTTCGCAGCCCTTCCTCCTCATACACCTACTCACATCAGGGCTTGCACTGGCAAATCTAGGGCAGCCGACCATCTGGGGCCTCCAGTCGTTGCAACAGGTGAATCAGCACCTCCAAAGTCTATAACTCATCATTTGGTAATCCCTATAGTTTGTTCATCATGAGTCATGGGCCTAGGACGATCCAAACTAGGACTGATGATGTCAGGACATATTCCCCCGATGAGTGTTCCAGCGCACATAGACTACTCAGGGGACGTGCTCGGTTGTGAAGTGCTCATTGAAAGCACATGAAAATACAGATTTGGTAGTCGAGTGAAAGTCGAATGTTCGTCAAATAGCAAGTGAGAAGTTTACTATGCGCGCTGCGCTCTATTCAGTTGGGTCATTTTATTTTGCGACATTTTGTTTCTGCGCACACCCGCGTGATCCAAATTGACAGGTTGATTACATCAATAAAATTATCGAGACCATTATTTGTCATACAAGGCTGGCAACCGGACTCTGTCCCGGTCTGACTCTTCGGTTGTGTGAGTGTGAGTTGATTTCGCCCGCCTCAAGAGGGGGAAGAGAGATAGAGAGAGGGGTTTTGTTTTGGTTGATCCG
>Ga0058701_10000803_pt1 | contig 21172 bp, 11 predicted proteins | sample AgamicOrMae_FD_97039 | JGI IMG/M metagenome (GOLD analysis project Ga0058701, IMG submission 97039) | Agave microbial communities from Guanajuato, Mexico - Or.Ma.e | ecosystem: Host-associated > Plants > Phyllosphere > Phylloplane/Leaf | place: Guanajuato, Mexico | collected 2012-06-04 | reverse complement strand
GGTTAGGTAAGGTTAGTATTGCGGTTAAGACGTTTGGCGTTTGCGAATTTTCTCGTTTGGCGGTTACGGATTGGCGCTTGCGGCGTTGGCGCTTGTGGTTTTTGGCGCTTATGACAGCTACCCGAGCGTAATTAGGCTATTCTTAAAGCTAAACTTTTGAACAACCAATGAAAAGGTATCGTTGAGACCTCTTACTTAAGGATATTCCAGCGCAATGGGCTAAAATTAGACAAGGACTTGATATTTTCAGGATCAAAATGTGTATGTCTATCTAATGGCGAAGTCTAAGAAAATTTGACCGTGCCGTTTTTACGTAATTAAATTCTAAAGTTGGGAAAAAATGCATGAGCTCTTATGGCAGCTCCGAAAAATGACGCTAAAACTGTTGAATTATGATTGATAACGTCTGATTGAGATTAGATGAGGGTCGAAAATACTGTTTCCAGTGGAGATTGGAGTTTCAGAAACAATTTAGGAAAGTTTGACGACAATCCACCGTTTCGTTATTTTTAAAAACTTTAAAAACAGCCGCATTCTGTAGAAAAGTGAGTCAAATCAGCAACTTGATTATTTTTTAACGCAAGAAATAAATTTTTACTGGGGTGAAAATAAAACGCGAAGAACAGCTCGTGTAAATATTTGTCGAAAGCGATAATTTTCTCAATTTTCAGAGTTTTAACACGCGTGTTTAATTTTTTTTTATAAACTTGACTAGTCGGAAGCGCTGGAATATCCTTAATGGTTATTGACAGATTTCTAAATAACCAACTTACGCTCTTTCCCTCTTTTACCTTTATACCCAAAACAGGTTTGGGAGTACCTAAAACAGGAATTATTTTTTGGGTGCCTTTGCGATGAAAGTCATAATTCGCGTTTTATGGAATTCACAATGAGTTTTGTTTCTAAGCGATGAGATACGTGAATTATTTACCGCGTAACGTTTGTATGATTTGTCTGAGGGAGTTATCGACGATCACTTGGTAGTGGTCTATTTATCTTTATTTATTTAAGTGGCAAGACTCGTACCGTGCTTGCTGTAACAACATGACCCCACTAAAAGTTTAATTCCCAGCAAACCAAAGTGAATCCTTTTCTTTATCTTCCTAAGTAAGATGTCAGATACAAAAGAATTTTAGAGTGTCGATGTGTATTGCGATTTATTCCAACGAGTAACGGAAGCTTAAACTTCAGACCAATCTCGGAAAAATCGAAGAGGTGTAATTCTAATTTTTTTTATAAAATAAAGTAAATTGAAAGGCCAAGAACAAAAAAAGGAAGAGGTTTGTTCAAAAGAAAAGGCCAAAAACTAAACAAAAAAATTGAACGAAAGAACAATCATGTTTTACGCCAGGGAGAAATCAGTAAAATTTCAAAAGCACTCTAGATTTTTGCGTGATAGGTCGGCTTCATAGGTAGCTCAGCTCCCCTTACTAATTGAAACTCTGGATTAAATTCACGAACGGACAAAAAAGAGCAGATGGACTTCCAATTATAACATGCCTGGCGGCGGGGTATTGCCGGAAAGGAATTTGATCGTAAATATGTTTGTTTTAGAGCGTGAATATTAACGCTCTTCGTATACAGCTAAAGCGCCACTTTATGCGCTTGTAAATCGTTCTACCTTCATCACAAACATTTATCATAGCCTACCTTTAGGATGGTTGAATTTTCAACTACCGCATTATGCAAAACGCGTGTCAAGACGTTGCCAATAAGTTTTTATTTTATTTTATTTATTTATTTTTTGTGAAATTATATCAAAAGTTGAAAACGCAATATTGATAATTCTTTGTTTGGACTTTGTTTAAGCCGTATGTATTTACAAAAAGAAAAAAAAAAGACATGGGTTCCTGTTCGGGAGAGCTCTGGCTCTAAGGTTCAACACCAGGAAAGTACAACAGGGACTCGCTACATGACTTGCCATCCGTTTAATATTAATAAAAATACTGCAACGACTTTTTTTACCCTGAAAAGAAACGAAAAATAGTTAACCCATTATCACCCAGCGATGCCGTTTGGAAAAATAAAACTTTATTTTAGAAGATCATTTCAGCTCAGTGTTGTCACAATTTGAAAAATATTACCCTCAGGAAACCTGAAATTTAATAATTAAGGCATTTTCGAAAATTTAAAATTGCGTTTTTTAATGGAAAAAATCATTTCAATTTCTCATAAGCTAAATTGAACTCCAATTGTTTGGGCTGTTATGGGTTGAGGATAAGGCAGGAAAGGGTTTGGAACAACGTGTTTACTTCTACAATCATCGCATCAAAACAACGGACACTATTATACAACCTGCAGCAACAATTCAGAGCTTAAATAAACTATCGGAGTGAATGAAGTTTTCATGAAGAATTTGCAGAGAACCTCGTAGCTAATAATAGCCGGTACCCAGATGTATTAGAGAGAGAGGGAGAGGGCAACAAAAGACGGACTCGCAACGACTCAAGTTAATGAGCTTTGAAGTTACGCCCATCTCCACCTTAATACGGCTCTGCTGCAACTGCAGAAATGCATCCCTCGCACGTAACTTGAACACCACTAGTCGGAACTATTCATATTCCTATAAAAACTTTCTTTCGGAACTTCTCTGTGCTCCATTCAAGTCTATCCCCCAAATTCAGGCTAATCGTTTTAGCTGTCTTTCGGGCTAGTTATCAAAACTATTCTCATTCCCAGTTGATTTAGGATTTGCTTGTTTGAGTTTGGCGAGCGACGGCTTAAGATCAACGCTGGAAACTCGAAAATCTATCTGGAGCCCAACTTGCTCAGGAAATTGTAGTGTGTATTACATGCCCGTAGTTTCATAATCCGTGTTACGGTATACAGACAAGTGTTAAACTCAAATCCGGTATAATCTAGTAGACGTAACCCGCATACATGAAGCGTGTGGATTACCTTAAGTCTATATCGCTTAAAACAACTGCTATTTCCAAACTGATGAATTGCAATCTTTGTTAACGAAGTCTGAAGTTTGCCTTTTCTGCTTTGTATATCTTTTCTCGCCAGGACAAGGTGGATTGACAGCTGCAGAGCGATGCCCAGTACTTCTGTACAGCAAGTACGCTATAAACCAAAAGTTGTACTAATTTGGAATCATTGCCGATTTTTTGATACGGCCTGGCCAGACCTTATTGAAGGGGCCCTTGGAAGAACACGGATGTAAGTGGGCCATAAAGCCTCATCTCAACGCGCGAAATTGCGCGTAAAACGAGACCGTAATAATAAGTGGGGCACGGAAATTAAAGATTGGCAAACAGCACCTTGTCAAGATGATATTCGGGGGGATTTAGATCGCTGGAATTTGCATTGCTTATTTGGTGCCCTAGATTTTCCCTAGCCGGATTAAAGAATCTTTGTTATATACCGAGACTATTGGCGATCTTCCAGGTTTTCTCTTGGAACGTCAACTCGAGGATATAAACCAATCCTTGAAATCTTTCGTTTATGTTTTAGCAATTTTGAAATGAACTCATCCTCATGAACTATTCAAGACCGTTTGCACAAATCCCATCGAATATAAAAAAACATCTTAACACTGTGAAAATGCGTAATTTTAGATAAAAATCCGAGCAAATAACTCAGCTTCAATCAAGAACGCCATTTTTAAATTTTTTATAAAAAAACTAAAAAGGACAAAATTTAAGCTCCTCCTGGGATCATATTAATTACGCCAAAGAAGAGGGAGATTGCAGAGGACATGAAGGCTTTGAATGGATTTGAAAATTCTTGAGTTGGAAAATGAAGTCACTGACCAATCTATCCTGCAGCTGAAGTCCTAGACTCAATGGTAAACACTTTTAGGTGTATCCGCATACATTAGAATTAAGACAGACAAAACTCCTTGTTTATAGGCATCGCTTTTCTTTGTGATTGGGATCGTTATGTGGTTGTTCAACTGATGTGGGAGTTGAATGCGCGTCTCAGTTATGAATCTTCGACAAAGAAATCAATCCATAAAGAGAACGATCAATTGCACTGGCCATAAATAATGGGCTAAAGGCTGGCGCTTTCTTTGGTCATTTCAGGCAAGTCAATACATTGTCGCCGTGCGATTGAATGAAGTTTGTTACAGACAGCTACGGAGGAGTCAACAATGTGCGAAACCAACCACCTTATCCTCTTCATGTTCCTGCCTTTGTTTTGTCTCGACCGATTACACAACACGTACTGTAAAAACCAAGCTTGAAAGTTCAAGCATTCTTAGAATCAGACTGCTATTCCTTAATTAAAAATATTCTGCTCAAAACATTTCATTTTTTATCGATCAAATTTAAGATATCTTTGCTAGTTGTTTAGGTACCGTTTTTTTTTAAATTCGATTGTTGCCTTTTTTGAATTGTACTTTTTAGGAATAATTATTAACATTTTACTCCAAAACTTTGTGAAATTGAATTATCGGGTTTTCTACTTTTAAAGGCTGAATGTTAGCCCAGGTCAAGCAAGAAAGAATAGGTTGTTTCACTTTGATGAAATGTTCCTTCAAGAAACAATAACATGTAAGAAGTTCACCCTCAAAGACGGCATGCTTAGTCAAAGTATTAAATTTAATGAAACGTGTCACATGACGTCATTTCTGTGGATTAGACCTACCTCCCAGACAAGTCATGCCGCGTACATTAAACGAGTGTGCCTTTAATTAAGGCACACAGGCAATAATGCGAAAGGTTTCTACGTCTTTACTGGAAAATCACGCAAACAGCGCACTAGGGCTAGGAAGAAGCAATATTTTCAACTAGGGTCAACGCTTCATAATTATTTGAGTGCAGTTCCAATGGGTGGGCTGTGCCTAATGACAATGCACTTTGTTTGCATGATTGGAGAGGTGATTAGCGAGGGACGATTTGATTGCAAATATATCGTACTAGGATACAAATTAAAGAAATGGACATTTCATTAACACATAAAGACAAGAACTTGACCAATTCAAATCGGAAGTAGAGGTTATTTTTCTAAACTATCAATTACAAGATATCTCTATAACACTTAAAAACAAGTGGAAAGATTTCAGAAATTCGGTATTTCATTTTTAGGTCTCATCTATGTTTAATCACTTTAGTAAAGATCAAGCCGCTAGAATAAAACAAAATTTACTCGATATAAGAAAAGTATTACTTCGTAACTTTTATATAGGCAAAAATCTTGTGGTGGCAATATCTCTTAGGATTTAGGGTGGCTCGTAGATTAAGTCGCACCGGAAATACTTTTATGCTGAGACTCAACTCATAAAGTACAATTTCAAAGTTGAGACCAGTTGAAAGAAATTCTTTCGGTTGGGTCAGCAGAACAAACGAGCAGCGTTTGGTTTCCGTTCTACCTGCTCTATAAAAAGTTGCTCCAATCCCTCTTCAAATCCCACTCGCAGATCATGCCTCAACTTTTAACTCAAGAAAGGGAGCTCTCTATAGACCGCACCTAAATCATAATCGAGAAACGGGGGCCGTTTAGCCAACCTGGCACCCAGCATCGCAGCATCAGCGTTGCGGCGTGCGCCTTTTGAGGTGTGGAAGACTGAAGTGAGGCAAGGCGATAATGGTCAAATCTCATTAGCTACGAGTGTGGATCACTAATTAAGGGAATTGGTACGTACAGTACAAGATTGTGAAGACCTCGCTAAGCTGTTCAGAGCATCCCATAGCTCGGAATCGTTGTTGCAACTTCACACTGTCATCGCTGCCGTCAGTGGTGACTTTATCAAGTTCCTCATCGATATCATTAGGGGTGCGTTCACTACCTTTTGTGTTATACTTTTGGTACAGAGCACAGGACCTTTGACTAATTTATCATTAATCAACCTCATGCTAATTCTTAGTGTATATGATTTACGGCAGTAGAGAGGAGTGATAATAACGATGGGACGGATGATACTTCATCCGACCGGAGTCATCCTAAGATAGAACTAGAAAAACATCGTGCTGATGCTGAATGTGTATCAAGAATCTTCAATGATGCAGTTCGCGCAAACCCACCTGAGAAGACAGAAGATTTACATTAAATATTGCAGGGACTTAGCAATTTTTCATGGCGGTTGTTCCGGTCGCGCGAAAGATTTTCTGTAAATATTACATGGAGTTTGGAATCTTTCATGGCGGTTAGTGTGCGAAATCAGTCACATGGAGGATTCCCAATACGCACCGCAGGCACTGTTTATTGACTGCTTTGTGTATTTGCGATTGTTATCAATGGAGTAATTAAGTATTTTTCGAGAGGATAGAGGCTAGTTACGGATGAAAAGGGCTCGAGAGATGTCGGCTGTAAAGTTTTAGGCGTTGATCTGGAATACAAGAGAAGTACAAGAATACAAGAATAGAAGAGAAGGAAGGAAATGAGGTAATCTGGAAGGCTGATTAGAGAGCTGCTTGTCCGAACTTGAGACAGAATTACCGGACTTGTCATTACCCCTATGGGCGCTATGATCTTCCCTACTACGAAGATTGAATGAAATAATGAATCAAGGTTTATTCAAGTCAAGGAGCACCCCAACATCCTTTGATTTTCATCTCGGGACATGAAAATGAATATTTGTTACTTCCTAGGAAAAGAAAAAAAAGAGAAAGAAAAAATGCAACTACAGATAATAAGATGCATTTACAATTTTACACAAAAATATACATTTTGAACCTTAACGTTGCGGTGTTCCCCAACCTGAATCTTAACTATTACGGTCAGGTCGAAACGGTGAAATTTATCAAAGTAGCGTACGTTAATAAAGGAGCTTATACTTTTGTAGAATATTATTTAAAATACAAAACCGGACAAATAATTCGATTTGATATGGGCACATCGTAAACCATATACCTGACCACATGTAACTTATCCTAACTAAACTTAGCTTTGAGCAACCTAACTCAAGTCCATCTCATGTTGTAGAATGGATAATAAAGTAGTATATCTTCAAGCATCTTCAAGACGATAACGTAACAATATTTGCGTTTTTTTCTTTCGTTGTTTTCTTCATTTCAAGAATTTCTATGATGTGATCTGTTGGGCAAACCAAGGAAATGACGAACTGCTCTGAAGTAGACGGTTTCGTAGACATTATGATGCTGGAGAGAATTTCAGCCAACGTGGTGACTTTGTCCAATCAGAGGTGCGAATATCTGGAACTTAAATCAGAAGCGCTTCAATACAATTACGTGTTTTGTCTTCCATCGATTTTCAAACGAAATCAGATTATGAATCGAGTTTAGGTGACGAGCTTAGAGAGAAACAAAGGTTGCGGCTTTGCAATTTCCATTCTAGTTGCGGCTTCCGTCGCGAGACCTATTTTTACCATTTAAATTACAGTTCCTCAGAGTTCTTCGCTTACAAATTCACCGTTTTTTTTAAATATTTTTTTTTATTTTTTAAAATCAAATCTCACTCTGAATCGGCGAAATTTCAACACGGACCATCGAAATCTCAATCAGCGTTATCTGAATTTTTTCAGTGTGAGTTGCCAAAATCTTCATGAGGACTGCAAAAAATGTATCTTGAAAATGTATGCATGAATCTTTGTTTTTCGGAATAGGCCTTGTTTTGACTTGCGGAGCATTATTCAAATCGCCATGCTGTATGAGTATCCCTAAATATTCAAACAATCTTTTTGAGCACTTATATACACCTGCTAGCATTTGCCTCTTAAGGTTAAACCACGGAATGGTGTAGATAAAACGGAGGGGCAAGCGGCGCTGGGCCTCACCAGGATTGCTGGCAATATCCGACCAATTAAGGGACTAATCGAGCCTTTGCAAAGGATTCGCTTCCTTTGCTCATTTGGCACCCCTGGTAGCAAGCCTGCGAAGCGAGCAGGCTTGGATGAGAAATTTTTGTGACTGATGAGTATGAGAAATTCGGGGCTGTTTTCAAATCTTGTAATTACAGGCCTGTGCTGGGACATCTTTAAATGAAAGATTGATTTGCTTTTAAAGGCATGTTGGATCGACTTCTTTGATTTTGACTAGCCATGCTCTCTCGATAGCTTGTCGTTGTGATTGTTTAATTTGTATGGAGACAGCAATGCAGCGAATATTGCCATATTTTACAGGAAGTTGGACTTTTTTCAGATTACACAAAAAATGAGCCGGAATTTTCATTGAAGCAAATATTTTGAATCGGTCAAGAGTAACCCATTTGATACAATAAGAGATATGGGCATAAAATGTTTTATGTAATATCGTAACAATTTCGAATTTTGTGTACAGAGAACTAGTGCTGCAATGTAGTATAATTTTCGGGGTTTGATAAATTAGACCATTTTTAAGTTTGTAATTTTTATGTTTATTTACCAGATCAACGTTTATTCTATTCAGTATGCAAGACTCTTACACGAGAAAAAATTGGTTAGCAGCGGCAGCTAACGCGTTAATTGATATAGCTGGTTCAAACAATTTTAGCAGCCATTGCTAACTTTTTAGCAGTCATTGCTAACGTTAGACGTAGCTGATAAAATGTTAGCAATGGCTGCTAAAAATTAACGATGGCAGCTAAAATTATAGTAGCACGAGCTATATCAGGCAACGCGGTAGCTGCCGCTGCTTTTTTCTCCAGGTATCATTAATATTACAATGTTTTTAATTTATTTATTTATTATTTTTTTTAGTCGAACTCGAATTAAATACTGTATATATTTCGTTAGATAATGTGGCGCAAGCCATTTTATTCGGGTTTCAAAAGTATTTAGCATACTAAAAAAGAGAGAATAGCGAGAATTAAAAAAAATGTACGGAATACTTTCGGCGGATTTACGCCCAGTGGTTTCCTACACGGAGAAAATGACTTTGTTGCCTCAACAAAACGTTTTGTTTAATATAGCCTCAGCAGACCAGAATAGTTGTGGTGACAATTTCAATTGTTACAACAACAATATGAATTGTCGCCACAATTACAGTTGTAACCGTAACAAGTAAAATTGTCACCTCAACAATTCTGGTTTGCTGAGGCTATATTAACAAGACGATTTGTTGAGGCGACAAAGTCATTTTCTCCGTGTATAATTTTTCACAATTATTGCACATTTTTTCAACAGAGTAAATTGACGGGTAGTGCAGCGCAACGTCGATCTATCCGGACAGATTGCATTGTCACGGGACACACCGCTCCGCTCGTGTATGAGGCGCGCGTGCTCGTGGCCGCGCGGCCGCGGCGTGTTTGCGTGCTCGACCACGCGCGCTCCTCGCGCGCTTTGCTCGAGCTCGAGCCGTAATAGGTGGGGCGAGCGACTGCTTCGCCGGCCAGCAAAGCAGTCGATTCTTTAAAGGGGATGGGCCATTACTTACTCCCCGCTTTCGTGCGTTTTGTAATTGGCTTCAACACACCACATCTCTTCCTCGTTAAAACCATTTTTTTTCCCTCCATACTAATGCTGTGTCGTGTTACGTTTTAATCTGTTTAGATTGATTTGCTTTCAGAGGCATGTTATTATTTTCGGATAGGATATCTGCTTGGATCGACCTCTTTGTTTTGACCAGCCGTCTCCTTTCCATGGCTTGTCTATATGATTGGCAGCTAGGAACCTTCTCTTTGATTGACTGTTAATCAGGTACTCGTAAAGGGAAAAAAATGCCAGTTCATCAAGCAGATTATTGATAAAATTTTGGTAGCATATTCTGTGTATCGGTATCATTAAGAAGATTGTTCTGGTCAAATCTTTAGTTTATACTTTCAATGTAACCCTAACTAAGGTAACCGATAAACTTTAAAAATTTTGTACATTTTTTTTGCAAATTTTACAATTGGCAAGCGGTAATTCAGTCACTTCCAAAATACCTTTAAAATCATAGATCCAAAAAAATTCTGCTTTTTCTTGTATTAGTGATGCTAGCGTATATCCAAGGCTTAAAACGGCATGGCGTCTACTTTTTGATCAGCTTTGTGGCTTCCGCGCTTAAGGAAGTAAATCGATGTTTATACGTATCCGTATGACATAAGCCGTCCTTATGATACGTATAAGTCATGCAGAAAATATTGGCAGGGTAGATCGAAACTAGATCGAAGACCAATCGACCTGGTGATTCGATTAAGGCCTTCGACCACAGGTCGATCAGAAGTGGCGTGCCGCGCCAGTAGCAGTCATTTCGACGATAATGCAACTTGCAAATAGGATGCAGCAGTTGCAATAATCGAACGGAGTTCGTTGCTCGCCCATTTCCTGTCTTGTGCACTCAAAACAGAAAAAAAAGAACGACTCCAGTTGCAGCGGACGGTAAAACGTTATGGACCTACTTTTGAAAGTATCTTCGAGCCACGCGTTTCAATCAAAGACCATCGAATGAATTTCACGATTCTGGATGTTTTAAAGGCTGCAATTTCTTCTTATTTTATACTTATTCTCGCCAGTCGGGTACTTTGGAGCAAAGTGCAGGGCATTTGAGCTTATGTTATTTAAATTAACCTAACCATTGCCAAGACTGGCGCCGCTTTCGTTACAGCGGCAGCACCCTAGCGATGCGAGGCTTATTGCATGTTATTTACACGCTAAAAAGATAGTTATAAAATTGCTTTAGGAGTGGAATTCACAAGTAAAAAGCGAAAAGTGAGCCACTAATTTTTTAGTAGGGGCTTACTTTTCACTATTTAGGAGTAAATTTTCACTTTTAAAGCAGTTTTCACAACTGACTTTTTTTTAGCGTGTAGTTTAACCCTACCCAAACCGATCCTAAATCCAACACGCAAAAAAATGACTTTGTCAAAGTTACCGTTTTCAGAGGAAAATTTTTATTTGGTTAGTTACTAGAAAAATTGTAATGGTGACAAGAAAATGGTAAAGGCGACAAAAAACGAGTGTTATTGCAACATATACGGTTGTATTCTGTATAGGCACAAAGCGTAGTATCACGGATATTTGTTCCTGTGACAAAGTATTTCTTTTTGCTGGAAATAAATACGGCCCCTCCTGTCACCTAGCTTTAGCTAGAATCACTTTCCGAGAAGAGCTTAGGTTAGGTGTCCCGTACCTCTTTTTACGACGAATGGTAGAAGCTTAAATATTCAAAACTAAGGGTGAAGTGAGTGAATGTCGCTTCTTGAATTGTACATTTTCTGAGAGAAGCTGGTTGTGTGATGTGGGGTCCTCTGTCTGACGTGTGGGAGGAACACCCGCCTCTGAAATCCAGTGTCCTGATTAACACTTGACATAAAAGCAGCCTACGTGAACACATGAGCGTCATACAAAGGATAATGTGTTGGCGCCTGGGGGCCCCAGCGGTCACATCACAAGTTCCGCAAAAGCAGATCAATCGATTAAATACCCACCTATTGTCCTGGCTAGCTCCAATGCTGGTTCTCTAGTCCAGGATTGATATCGTCGATTCGTAGATAAGCATACTTCGTGGATTATCTTAACATCTGGCTGACTCATTAGTGCGCCAACGGGGAAATCTTCTTTGATAGAAATCCAGAGTTATTCATCTGCTTGTTTGGCCGGTTTCCAGATGGAGATCGGAAATGGCGTTAGGAGGCGAGCAACAGACGAAGAATATTAGTAGTGTCAATGGTTTTGCTTCCACTCCAAATGAGCTTCATGGACCAACTGAGTGTCTTTTTTAATGGAAAAGCCATGCGTTTGCTAATAGACTTTTTGGCAAGGTGTCCTCATGAAACGGATTATCACTGGCTCAAATTAAATGAGCTGGCTTACCCGACCAAGAATGCAGCAGTTTATCACCTTATCTAAATTTCTAATCAATTAAGTGCGTTCCTAAGGGGATTTTGCCTCGTTACGTGGATTATGAGTTTATCTTTTGCCAAACTTCTACAAAAATACATTTATAAGGCGAATTGAATATTTTTTAGATAAAAAGAACTTGGTAATGAATTCATGATAAATTCTATGAAACTTAATCTTGCATAACAAACGTGTCTTGCTTCCGATTAGTTTCTTTTGAAGTGTGTGTTTGATTATGAATTTAAGACAATATTTGGTTCTGAATTTTGTAAAATTGCGTAAAGAAATCCATCAAATAATTCAAGTGAACAACTTTTCGTCAAACTTTTCTCTTTAATGCACACATTAACATAAATTCTTTTATCGTTTGGTGGGGCAAGTTTTAAGAAAATCGTTCAGTAGGGGGTGAAACTAGTTTTAATGCTGTTTTTCTTGGAATTCGATTTTGCCAAAAATAGAGGCTTTTTACAACTAATTAGGAATGTCTCTGCTAGTCATTCTTTTTGTGAATCATACGAATTTTAAAACACGTGATATCGATGTGAACAGAGCACCCATAAATGTATCAATTTCTCATGCACTCCACTTCAATTGCGCCTCTAGTACTTTATGAGGTTTAACTATGCACAAAAGACGGAACATACGACGAATAGACAGTGTGGTGAACCATTCTCATGGTTCAATCTCTGAAATGCGCCATGAAGGAAGAGACAAATCACCAGCAAGGGCAAAGTATTTTGCGCTCGCTGTGCCCGGATTTAAATTAGTCTGAGAGACGCAGTAGCTTCAGTTTAGATTGGAGGCATTCGAAGGGTTTATCTGTTGTCCTGTGGGCGTTTTCGGAGATAACCAAGACGTTTGTGCTGCGCAGAGGCGAGAGAAAGATCTTTTTCGAGAGACTACTTCGCTCCTTTTCCCTCGAGGTTCAACTTTTGCTTTCTTGACTAGGAACAGAACACCGTCCCGGGGGCCCGCCAGGACACGCCGCCGCTCATCACCTCCTTTACTAGCCAAGGTGTTTAACTTGCCGAAAAAGTTGGCGCGATTTTGATAATAACGAAGCTCATCTGCTAATGTGGGACTTCTCTTTGCCACGTTGCTACGGATGGAACTTTGGGAGATGGTGGAATTAAGATGAAAATTAGGATTTGGAGCGGCTGTGAACTACCGCTTTGCTTGTTTAGCAACCCCCATTTAAAGCTTTTTGAAAATTTATGTTTAAGTTTGTCAACTAACTGATTTGAAGTGTGTTTTCATTAACCCACTACCGCCCAGCGATGCCGTTCGGAAACAGAAAAAATAATTTTAGAGGATCTTTTTATTTCAGTTTTGTCACAATTCAAAAAATATCACCTTTCTGGAAACCCGAACTTTATTCATTTAGGCATTTTTCGAGGCTTAAAGTTTTCTATTTTAATGGAAAAAATCTCCGAATTTCTCTTGAGCTAAACTTCGCTCAAAATACTTCGGGCTGTCATGGGTTAAGGGCGAAAATCTCGACTTGTGTTAACAGACCCGCTTGAAACTCGCTTTAAAAACGAGGTCTTCTTTCAATAAAGCAACAAAAAATCATTGAAATAAAGCGAAGCCTAAACTAAATTGAACTTTTAGACCTCAAATAAAAAAACAAGCTCATAAATTCGGCTGTCAGGAAAAAATTTACTTTTTTTGTTTTGTGACAGCAAAAAAACCGATTTTACAGTGACTTCACATACGCTAAATAATTTAGTTTGGAAAATACGATAGTGAAAATTCTTTCCTAGATGGTGAAAAGTGAGCCACTCTAATCTGCTAAAAGTGGATCACTTTTCACTATCTAGGAGTGAATTTTTACTCCTAAAGCAATTTTCACTACTTTAAGTTTTTAGCGTAGATGATTTTCTGGTCAGTAACTTTTGTAAAAATTTCAATGCTTTTGTTTCATTTTGGCTCCGTTTTTTTTCTTTTTTTCATCTTCTTTTTAGGAATACACTAATCCAATGAGTGTAATCGTTGTCAGTTAACTGGGATGCCTTCATTTTATCACCATATCAGCTTTATTTCCATGACTTTTGCTCGCCGCTTTTACGTTTTGGCTGCATCCAGGCAGCCAGTCATCTCACAGACTGAAATACCAAACAAAACACCATCACTATTGCGAACAAAAACAATTGGTGCAATCTAGGCGGCTGCTCCGCTGAGCGGCCACTAGGCGTAAATGCTGGCGCCTATGCTAGGCGCTTCCCCTTGTTATTCTATGCGGCGCGGTGTGGAGGTGCGGGGCCTTTCTCCTACGTCCTAATTGCTGCTGACCCCCCCCCCCTCCACCCCTCCAGACAATCGTGGTGGGCCACCCCTCACTACTTCCGACCCTCGAGAAAAAGCACCCCTCGTTCTTTTCTCTCCCCCAAACACCTCTGCGGCCGGCCGCCCGGGCCGTACTATTATGTGGCGACGCCGTTCATTTTGCAGTCGAGGAATCCTCGGTCACTCAGCGACTCGCTCTGCCCCCCGAACCGATGATTGGATCACTCTTAAAACGATTTTCAGGGGTTGCAAGGGGTAAGCAAGCGTGGACCTGCATTAAGTAGCTAAATCATTACTTAAATAGACCGAGTGTAACACTGTTGCAGAACAGTAAAAAATTTCATCACTGACGGGTGCAGCATGGCCGTAAAATCTCTGACGGAGGTCTGATGAAAAGTCTTTTAGGAAAGATTTTTTCTCCTGTGATAATAACGTTGTATCACTGTTTCCTCATAATCATGAAGTTTAGCTTTGAATCTGGCGTCATAATACATTTGTTTGCAGAAGATTTTAACGAACAAAGTTACATATGGCAAATTGACACATACTTGAGATTTATTGAAAGAGGGTCGTACGTAAATGAGGGACACTTGTTGATCAAATGAAATTATATTAAAGACAAGTTAATGGTAACAATATTGGGCAACAACTATAGAAATGATCCAACTTTGTCATCGCCATGAGGTTGGAAGATGATGAATTGGGCGATTCGTATAACAAACAAATAAGTCAAAATACAACTCTTTTAACTATTGACAAGGAACCGTACAAATAAATTCATCGTGAAGCACAAAATTAAGAGATTTTAAAGCGTTTTGTAAACTAAAGTGAGTTATCAACCTCTGTTTTCGTCCTAGGAGGTTTGACGAGGACCTAACCTAATAGAGACGAGACAGCAAGTTCAAGCTTAGTATCATGTCTTGTTTTGTTGTTAGGAGCTCTAAGAGGAAGAAATGCGAGAAAATGTTATATTTTTTCAGCGAAGCAACGATGTCCATTTTTCATACTGACCCAAAAATATAATAGATGAAGTGTAGGTCAAGGGGATAAGATGAAACAAGTCGATGTAGCAAGTGTAGAATCGATCCAGCTTCAGGTCTTTTCCTCGCCATTTTAAAAGAATGTATTTTGTGCCATATGTGTTGTATCCTCCGTTGCCAAGTCTAGCGGAGCATAGCGAAGCGAGACACATGACGGCTAACCTAACCTTAGTAAACGACTTCAATCTTGGCAAGGGTGGATGCCCAGGTACCTTGGTGTGCTATTTCTCCGCTCGGTGACAGAAGGAAGTTTCCAAGGAGAAATGCAAAAAAAAATAGATTGATGGTGAAGGGTTTAAGACGATAAAACTTGGTTTCTCAACGAAAATCGAATGAGCTTTTGAGTCTTTCGTTAGGATTTCCAACAGGCTCTTTGAGCGTTGAACTTTCTACGACGAATAAAGAGAACATGTTATAAGTGTAAGATAAGCGGATGCCATTGTGAGTCGGCCACTCTTGAAGTAGTTGCGTTGTGAACTGTCTTGAGAAGTCTTTAGCAAAGAGGCTTTTGCCTTCCCATTCATACAATTTGATAGCTAGCAGCTAAGACAGTTTAATCTTTGTTTCTCGCATAGATGTTCATCTCGTTCGTCCAGAATAACGTAACTGGTAACCCGGGTCGCGGATTTTGCGATGGAAACTTACTTGTTAGCCAGATCTTTACCTAAAACTTCTTCATGAAAAAAACCTCACCTTGCAAATTCTTTGTGATCCATGGTTCCAAAGAGACTTGGAGAGGGGACAGTTGTCCCAGGTTTACATTTATTTTCTGCCTAAAATGGTTTTTGACCTATTTATCAGCAACTTGTGATAGATTTGAGAGGGAAGTTTCTACCCATTCTTGAAAGTCCGTTTTGTACTCGAGGGAGATTTTCGTGCTCGACTGCACAACGCAGTCGGAGTTGTTAATCACTGGTTGGACTATCGTCTCAATCATAGCGTTGGTCTCAATCAGGAAATCACTTCAACATGACTGACTCCATATCAGAACGTACTGTTTGGTTCCATCATCAAATTCTTTGTCTCGTGTAAGTTCCTTACCCTAAATAACGCGTTCATAGAATCTGGATTTCGCATTATTATCGCGAGTTACAGTGTCCGAGTGAGAGTATTGGTTCAAATACCGATGCGTTTTCTCCTTCGTCCTGCACAAGTTGGTCTGCATAACTTCCTGGATTCCCAAGTAGATATAGTTTCATCATTCCACTCGATATCCCCTCTATGCCGGCCGAATTACGGTCCCATGAGTCGCTGCAATTGCCTCCCGTACGTTTTGTGCAGCCAAGTAAGATAAGGTCATCTTCTCTAGAAATGTTTGGAATGTCCGTGTTGCGCTCGCAGTGACGCCGCTAACTTCTGCTCTCCCCTCGTCCTTAGTACACATCTCACACACGATCAACGGGCGACCGCATCTCATTCTACTTCTTGGCAATATTACCTTCATACAATTCCACCCCTCTTCATCTATTTCAAAGCGGTCGTCGTCCCCCTTATAGCGAAACACATTGCACGCTGCACACCGTCTCGCCAACGGCTCCTTTCTTCAGGGGTCAACTCTGTTATTGTTGGGCCCTGAGCACTATAAGTGTTAGTTAAACAGCTTCTTAGATACCGACAAGCGACTCGACTGGGAACAGTTCCCAAGTTTCGCCGCCCGCCGCGGTATCGTGCTTATAATTATTGGCTCAAGCACTCTCCTTGCAGAGCTTGCATATTTGCTTAATGCTTTGAAAACTCCCTACTCCGTAAGGAAAACTTGGGCTGCAATATCTCCGTTAATGTCCTTGCCAATTTTTAGAGTGGGCAACATGCCATCGCCTGCTGTGACAATTATTGAATATAAGTAAGCCACAGAACCCTCTTGGATGCTGGTGCATCGTATCTTTCATCCGGACTGCGCTTGAGTATTCTACTTTTGCGGAGAACGGAAGAAGTCGGTGAGGGAAGGTCCTGAAGGACTCCGGTTTGGAAATAAACTCAGCTCTTCAAGTAAATTTTAAAACGGTGCGTTTACATCAATTGACTTGGTGAAATCCTCTCGCTCTTCCAGGCCTTCCTTTCTTTCCCACGTATGTAAGATACGTAAAATTACTTGGCTAATAGGTGAGTGTATTTGTACATCTCAATACGCCTTTAACATTTTCTATGATAGTTTCAGCCAATCTTAATTGTGCGAGCTGGTTATTGTAGGTTCCGTCGTAACGACGCATGGTAGCTCAGCGCATAATGCTGAGCCGTATTGAGACTTTGCACTTGGATACTTAAGAAAGATAATTAGATGGTCTTAATATCCTGTAATCTTACTTTTATTTTAACGAGCACTTGTTGCCCTTGATGGTTTAATCGAGTAACGGCTCATTTTGCGCACCGCGCCACCGAAGATCTCCTCTCTGATTGCGCGCGCACATTTCTCATATAAACGCGCATCTCAGTTTTTCATGAGCGCTGCGAGATGATGTGATTCAGACTAGCTAGTTTCGAGAGAAGAGAATAGGTCAGCGTTAACTTGGTTAATGAGGAGCAAGCTTGTAAACTAAATGAGATTTTCAAATTCCCGCATTTGCAATTAAGGTGATGAAGATATTTCTCCTGTTTCCGTTTCCAGTCCGACCCTGTTCGGCTGAGTCTTCACTACCTGGGTTTTACTAGGTGCCCTGCTCAGAGAAAGTTTTCAGGTAATACGGTTTGTTCCCCTTTTTGAAAGGGAAAGGGAGGTTTCACAATCTTTTTATGCGGGGCGTAAAACAAAAGCTGCTTGTCTTGCCTGCAAATCAGCAACTTTTGGACTCCGCTCGCGGACGCGTTCACCGAAGTAAGGTAGAGGTAAGTATGGTCAAAGAATCGAACCCTGAGACCCATCGGTCTGGGCCGGACCACAACCCTTCCTTTGGGCCCATGGCCCTCAACCGCCCAACACTTATCACCAACCGTAAACGTTCAACTCACTTTGGTCCCAAGCCACAGGGTGAGGCCTGCGGACAGTCGAGGGGTTGTTATTTGGCGTTCGGTTCAAGTCCCCACGACGAGGCTGCAGACGCCTCATCGGGTCCCCACTCACGCCCCGCGCTCAGAGCTCAACAGTTTTGTTTCCTTGATGAAACTTTATTGTGTCCACATTTCGCGGCAAGAACGAAAGCGACGCTGATAAACGTGGCATGGTGGAGGACGACAATGATGGAAGGATGGGCCAGGTGAGGACTGCCGGGGAATTGAGGATTACGATTGCTACTGAAGACTCGCAGGAGTGACGGGTTAAGAGCTGCTCCCATCGATCCACTGGAGAACGTCTAGCCCTCGCCTCGCAGCCCATTGGGGCCGAAGCCAAACTCAAGCCGGAGCAAGGCTCATTGAGAAATCTCTCTCGGCGTTAAACTTGAAGGCGAGGCGACATGCAGTGAGGGAACAAGGCTCGACCCGTGCCCACGAATCATTAATACCAATTAATATTTGAGTAGGTAAGGAAACAATTAGGACTGGTTTAGCGTAATCAATGCGAAGTATTCTGTAGAAAGGCTCTCAGATCTAGTTTATTGGACCTTTGATTGTTGTCAAGATCACTGTCATCCGTCTCTAATCCTTGTGTCCACCAACCTCGACCTTCTCTCCTCACCTTCCTCTCATCCTTCACTGCAGATTTTGAAGGTTACTTTTCCTCCCTCGCCTACTACCTTTCGCCAGCAAGCCAAGATCAACACATCAGGCTTACTAAGCCTAATGTCTCTTACTTCTCAGCTGATGTCATTCGCTGCTCGTCTTCTATCCACATTCTAACCTTATTTGTCCATTTTTCGGTACTGGGCTTTCTCCATCTTCTCTTTTTCTTCCATATAATCCCGTTTCCCCTCTTCCTCTCACATACCTTCGCTTTCGCTCCCCTTTATTTCAGCATCCCCTATCTTTACGATTTCGCCTCGACTACAGGAAGCTCCTGGGAAGAAAATGCAAACTAGCTCCCCATAAACAAGGAGAAGAAAACAGATCATTTTACGCAACCACTCTCCGATCCCTGGAGCGTCACCTCCGGTACGAAATGATTTCATTACCGTATACATCTTTTTATTACCACGATAGAAAACTCATTAAGCTCACCGAAACAAAGAAGCAATCCTTTGGGGAAAGAGAGAGCAAACGAATCAGGTCGTAAGCCGAAGGCTAATTGAATACCTTCGTATCAAACGACACTCCGGGAAACTTGCCTCATATTCGATAACTTGATTCTGTTTACTCAAACTCGAGTTTGTGTCGCCCGTTTCCGGAATTTTCATCAAGCGGTCCGTGCATAGTACATAAGTAAAACCTTGAACTACAAGTCCGCATCTGGCGGCTTTACTCCAGATAAAACTTCTGCCAACTTTCTTTCTAGCCTTGCCACAGAGGTCGGGATCGCCATCAGTATGTGGAAATGCCAAAGTGATCTTGGTAGGCAATCAACCAACATCTGATGTGCGACGGGTGACAGAGGAAAGTGCCATCCTAAATCCTTCGGGGTTCCTTCCTCCCTAACTTTTGGGTGCTGCAAGAACGGCCCGTTCGCCCGGGGCCACTTATATACAACTTCCTTTACTCTTTTACATGAAAAATAACGTAACGTTAGTGTTTACGTTGAATATCGTTGCCCTATCAAGAGTCTCCAGTTTATTTCAAACGATTTTTTTCTTTTTACTTCTCCTAGAGTATCAATAGCAGGTCTAGAAATATTGGACTCGTACGACATTCAAATAACTGCCATACAGTTTCCTTGTTTTCGGGTTCAACAAAATAACGTGCAAGCGGAGACTATGCAGAAGAGCAGAGCTAGAAACTAATCGAAAAAAATCTTTACAGTGTGAGTAGGGAAGTTGCAAAGGAGTTGCCCTTGCATTACATGACTTTTGAAAAAACTCATGTGAACTTTCTGATCTCTGCCCTTCGTAAAGAACAAGTCTCATGAGCGAGGGTCGCGGACCTCACTTTATGCGTCTTTTTGAAGATACAAGAGTTCATAATTTGAAGGCAAAGATTCGATCATTAAACTGCTGTTATTTAAAATAGCTGAAATACCATTTTCAGAAGACGGAAATTTGTAGGTTTTTATCTTCTGTCCAATCGTATGGATTCATCTTAATTGATCTTTTCCCTTGTCTAACGCCTTCTCTTCGAAAGTAGTGGTCCTAAGAACTGTGGGTGACATGATCGAAATTTGTCGCCTTTTCTATGGAGAGCCCCTTCCAAGCTCCTTGGAGGCCCCCGCCTGAGCCCGCTCCACACGCCTTCCAGGGCACAAGAACCCCCTTTTATGAAGTAAATCATAGGGGGTACTGCGTGGCCCTTGAGTGCCTCGACGAATGGAGAAGCGGGAGAATGAAAGGAATGGAAGTAAATCTTTGCTTTAGTTTGAAGCTGGTCGACTCCAACTCAGAATGGGTCACCCAATTTTTCTTCCATAACTTTATGGCACGGTGGTCGCCAAATGTTCTCTCCTGAAACTTTTCGAACCGATTATTTCCAGATCTAAAATGCGTATCCAAGCAAATATGCATCGCTCGCTCAAGTAGTCCCTAACAAATTCAATATTAACAAGTCAGCTTCCAGATTTTCCATCAAAAACTGCATCTGGCTTTGTGACAATGCCATCTTTGATTAATGTTTCTTTTTTTCGTGTTGTGCAGGTGCCTCTCAGACCGTCACAGCCCCTCCGAGGTTCATATCAAGAGGACAGACGTTTAGGGTAGTGATCGGAGATACCCTGGTATTGCCTTGCGAAGTCGACGAACTCGGTAAGTCACCAATTACTATGTTACTATAAAAGCTTTCAGTAGAACTCTCCTGTGAACCAAGAGTCATTTTGAACAAGTCATTAGCACGCAAGTCTTTTAATTATCTTGACCTATTTAAGGTTTTGTCTGAACATTACCTTAAATTAGATGTGCGTTGGGGTTTCTGCAAAGGTTTCCTCATTTGGAAGGCATCTTAGGATAATGGCAAAAGCCTTTTCATTATACAATAGTAATTTTTCGTATGTAAACCGCTTCCACTACGTTTAGTTAATTAGGAGATAGCAAATAGGGAATACTTACATCCAAAAAGAGTGCAGTAAAACAAAAAGGAGTCACGAAATATTCACTGATAGTGATTTAAAATATAGAAGTTGGCCGCACGCTATGTACCTTTAGAGGCTACCGGTACATCCATTGTATCTTTTGCTTTAAACCTTTTGTCGTTG
>Ga0058701_10000801_pt1 | contig 21175 bp, 18 predicted proteins | sample AgamicOrMae_FD_97039 | JGI IMG/M metagenome (GOLD analysis project Ga0058701, IMG submission 97039) | Agave microbial communities from Guanajuato, Mexico - Or.Ma.e | ecosystem: Host-associated > Plants > Phyllosphere > Phylloplane/Leaf | place: Guanajuato, Mexico | collected 2012-06-04 | reverse complement strand
GGCGCTGCCGTTGGCGGTGCCCTTGCCGTCGCCGTCGGCGGCGCCAACGTCTTCCAGGGGGGCGGCTCCCTGCAGCTGCTCATCTTGCTGCTGCTGGAGCTGAAGCTGGAGTTGTTCCGCCTGCTGCTGGGCATGGTGTTGCATCTTCTCGATGAACTTCTTCTGCTCTATTAAAACTTGCTGGATTAAGTATGATATATGAGCACCCGCGCTTTCCTGAAAACGAAACCCAAACAAATTACTTCTCACCCTTCCATTCGAGTCCGCCTCCCCCGAGGAAGCCAACAGCTTCATTCCGAGCAACGACTTTTCCAAATCTCAATACGTACGATAAGTACCACAAAAAAGAGGCAACTTCCATTACACAAGTTTACGGATCAAGAATAGCTTTAGAGGGGAAAAACGCCGAGTATTATCTTGTGAAGATTATTTTTAGGTCGACACTCCCGTATAGGAATCACGAATTGAGAAAAGAGCCTTTCGCTCTTGTTCACGTTTTTCATGCAGATTTCCTATCGTCATTTGTCTTTAATCAAAGTTTTTAAAATTTATTTTTGTGAATAAGATACTAACCTCTTGGTTCATCTGTTGGTTTGCCTCCCTCGTGGGGTCGGTCTCCGCTTGACTCAGCGCAGCAGCGTCAGGCGACTGCTGCGAACTCTGCTGGGGGACGTTCATCTGTTGCACGTGTTGGTGAAGCAGCTGTTGTTGTTGCAGCTGCTGAAGGCGCTGATAAAGTTCCTGCTGCTGTTGCAGATGGCTCTGGCTGTCGAGGAAGCCGTCCTGCGGCTGCGGAGGGGCTTGGGGCTGCGCCTGGGGCTGCGCCTGGGGCTGCGCCTGCGGCGGCGCCTGGAAGGCCCCAGGCGCCTCCCTCGCCGCGACGGCCGCCTGCGCCGCAACAGCGGCCTGCTGCTGCTGCTTCTTGAGGTTCTTGTTCTCTTTCTTGGTCGCCGGCTTGGCTTTGGGCCGGTCGCTGATGGCGGTCGACTGGACGACGTCGGCGGGGGCGGTGAGCGGCTGGGACTGCGGCTGGGGCTGGGGGGGCGTGCTGGGCGGTGGGGGCGGCAGGTAGACGGACGCAGGCGTCGGGCCGGGAGCGGGCGCGGGGGCGGGCGCGGGCGCGGGGGCGGTCATGGTCGTCGACGGGGTGGGGCAGGCAGCGCCGGAGGACGTGCTCTTGTGCTTGAACACGCACAGCTGCGGCGCAACGGAGGAACTTGGCGAGGGGGCCGGGAGCAGGCGGGCAGGCGGCGACACCTTGGCTGGGCCGGGCTCCGCCAGCTGCCTGGTGCTGCCCTTGTCGACCATGTTGCTGTCTTCCTTCGACAAGGGGGTCCCTTCCTCGTTCGGTGGCACGTTTTTAGCCTGCAACGATAGCTCATTTACAATGCAACCCTCATGACATCTACATCAACTTCGCAAGCCCTCAAACACGTTCATAAGCTGCGGAGAAACAGCATAGACACTCACCTGTTGGGCTTCGGCTGAATTTAGAGCGTTCTCCACAGCAGGTCCGGCACTTGGATTTTTCCGCAGGAGGGGCTTCTTCGAGAGGGCCATGCCAGCCATGCAGCCAGCAACAAAGACCGATTCCGCATCCTTTTTCGTGAAGTCCGGGGTGAACTCTGAAAACAGAGAGGCGCCTGCAGGTTAAAAACAACGCCGACAACAGGCTGCTTGTTTCAAGCTGCTCAAAAAAGGATGGCACTCACCGATGTTGTGTTTGTTTACTAGAGCTTTGACGGCGGTGCAAGGATCCGCCACGGCTGCTGGGTTCACCTGCTCCTGCTGAACAGCTCTCACCGCCTCGGGCACCTCCATCAGACCGGCCACGTTGGATGCTGGCTGAGCCTGCTGGGCCTGCCGTCTCTGTGTTGTTTGGGGTGCTGCCACTGCCGCCTGCTGAGCGGCTGCCTGCTGAGCAGCCGCTTGCTGAGCTGCCTGCTGAGCTGCCGCCTGCTGCGCCTTCTGGGCCGCAACCTGCTGGGCGACGGCCTGCTGCGCTGCCTGTTGGGCGGCAGCCTGCTGCGCCGCAGCTTGCTGAGCAGCGGCCAGCTGTTGGGCAGCCGCTTGCTGCTGCTGCTGCTGGGCCGGCTGCTGAGGCAGCTGCTGCTCTTGGGTCGGCAGCGCGCCGGCGGTGGCGGTAGCGGCGGAGGCCGCCTGCTGATTGCTCATCACCAGCGAGTGCGGGTAGTCCAGCAGGAGCTGCACGACGCTCGTGTGGCCGCCCTTGGCCGCCTCGATCAGCATCGTGGAGTTGTCCTTGAGCTTGTGGTAGGGGTCGGCGTTGTGCGTCAGGAGGAACTCCACCACAGCGATGTGGCCGCCCGCCGACGCCAGCGACAACGGGGTGTGGTCGTTGTTGGTGCTCTGGCGGTTCACGTCGGCGCCCTTCGAGATGAGGAACTGGACCGTGCACAGGTGGCCGGCGCGGCACGCCTTCATCAGGGGCGTCCTGCCGCCCTCCGACTCGTGCTCCAGGTCGGAGCCGTACTGGAGGAGGAGGTCGGCCACGTCGGTGTGCCCGTTCTCGCACGCGTACGTCAGCGCCGTGTCGCCGGTCTGCGTCTGGGCTCGGGGGTTGGCGTTGTTGTCCAGCAGGAAGCGCACCAGGTCCAGGTGGCCCTCCTGCGCCGCCTCCATCAGAGGCGTGGACGACCCCATCTCGAGGTCCGCCCCCGCCTTCAACAGGAATTCGGCCACCTCCCGGAAGCCGCCGCAGCAGGCCAGCGTCAGAGCAGTCTCTTGCGTCTCCTCCGTCTGGGCGTTGATCTTGGCGCCCTGGCTCAACAGCAAGGCGACCATCTCCTCATGGCCCTCGCGCGCCGCCTCCATCAGCGGCGTGTAGCCCTCGTCGTTCACTTCCTCGATGTTGGCGCCGCGCTCGATCAGGAGCATGGCCAGATCCACGTGGCCGCCGCACGCCGCCAGGGTCAGGGGCGACTCGAAGCTGTCCGTCGGCATGTTCACCTGAAGCCATGAACCAACGCACGCAATAAGGACAAGCTCAGCAAACATACCGAAGCAGGGTGATACAGGAAGGAGCCCCCTTCAAAGTCAAGAGGAGTAGTGAAAGAAACTGACCTGAGCACCCGAGTCGAGGAGAAGTTTGGCGACCTCGACGTGGCCATCCATAGAGGCCTCCATGAGCGCCGTGTGCATCTCGTCAGTCTTGTGCTCCTGGTCTGCGCCCGCCTCGAGCAGGAAGCGCACCATGTCCAGGTGGCCCTTGTAGCAGGCCAGCGTGAGCGCGGACTCCTTGAACTCGTTGGAATGAGTGTTGATGCCGGCGCCGTGCTCCAGGAGCACCTTGGCGACGGCCACGTGTCCGGCGCTGGCGGCCTCCATGAGCGGCGTGTGGCCGTTCTCGTTGTGGTCCTCCACGTTGGCGCCGGCCTCCAGCATCACCTTGACGACCTCGCTGTAGCCGCCGGCGCAGCCGTACATGAGCGGCGTGTTGCCGGTGGACGACTGCGCGTTCACGTCGGCGCCGTGCGCGATCAGCAGGCGGACGATGTCCACGTGACCGGCGGACGCCGCCTCCATGAGCGGCGTGCAGTCGCCCTTGATGCCCCTGTCCTCCACGTTGGCCTGCATCGCGAGGAGTACCTGAGCCAGCTCATAGTACCCGGCCGAGCAGGCGAGCGACAGCAGGCTCTCGCCCTCCTCCGTCGTCTCATGGACGCTGCTCCGGCCCTCCGTCAGCAGCTTCTTCACTGTGCCCACATCACCGTCGTTGCACGCCTCCACCAGGGACCTGACCATCCGACCGAACAGACCATCAGTCCTCTGCAATGCAACAACGCACAAACAACATCGGTCGGCTGCAACTCACCTCGTCTCCTGCTGCGGACGGGGGTTTTCGCTCCTCATGCGTGTAAGGGCGGCCGCTGCCTCATCCAGAGCACACGATACACTCGAAGTCAGTCGCCTCAACACCTCAGGGTCCGCCAGATGTTTTCCACCTCCGGCTGAAAGCTTGCCAATTCCTTCAAAAACAAACCAACGCAAAAATTAATACTGCAAACAAACCAACTAGACAAGTCTGTGAAAAAACTTTGTATCTCGTCTGCAATTCTACTCTAAACGTGGGTTCAATACAACAACGTTACGGCACAGATTCCTTGTTTTAGGCGAGCATCAATGGCATGGAAAGAGTACTTGTTCGGCAAGCCCACTTCCCGGGTCGTGACAAGGAGGGTCGGTAGATGACTAACCTGCAGCCTCCAACAAAGCTTCCAATCGAATCTGCGTCTCTGGGTCAACTGCGTGCTCGGCCTCTTCCGGGGAGAGAAGAAATTTAGACGCCTCTAGCCGGACTTCGTCGAAATCGGACTGATCAATAACAAACGATTCAACCTGCAACAACCGATGCACACACATGAGCCGGAGCGCCACAAATGCAACCTCCACTCGAGGCACGACACAGGGTTTAAGGTCAAGGAAGGGAGCAAGCATGCCAACATTACTGTCAAATGAGATCGTCTGCGAAAATGGCATATTTTAGGATCATCTTCAAAAGAGACTTTACGCACGAGGATAACATCACCCGAAAGGACACGCTAACTTTTTCTGCCAAAAGAGCTCCGTGTGTAAGACAGAGGTGCAGCACGCTTGGGTACACTTTCCCAAAATGCAACTTTTTTAAAATTTATTATTACCAAAGTTTTAAAAGAGGAAGCACTTTACAAGTAATAAGATTACCTAAATATTATGTAAAGCTCATTAAGTATGCTGTCTTGAGAGTTTAATTTTGGACTGTCTAATCAAAATGTTTAATTAGCAATTACAGACTTTGAGCCATCCTATGCAACACAACTTTCTGGGACCTACCCTTGAACAACACACTTGATTCTTGTTGGCAGAATGTGCTCCCTTTAAACTTGTAATGCATGAATGTCCTTCATTCAAAAACCACCAAAGGTTTAAAGAGATGCTTCTAACTTTCTATGTGGCAGTTCTGCAAGGGGACTGTAACATCTAAGATACTACCTACACTAAAGTCAAGTGGAAACATAGTTCAATGTTTGACCCAACTGGATATATCAAAGAAAAATAAACCAAAGTATTATACAATAAGACATGTTTCCTGACATCCAAGCATGAAAATTGCGTAACATACAAAACATGATTGCTTATTAATTACTGCCTGAAAAATGCATCTAAAAGAAATTGTGAAATTTCGGATTCTAGTAAGGATGCTTAGAGGCAAAAGAAAATATTAAATTGCAACACTCAGACAAAAATATATCAGATGCTGAATTTAATTTCTTGATAAAAATAACTCAAATGCACATCTACAAGATTTTCTGTAGAACAAAACTAAAAAGGAGGTAAGGAAAATGTCTAGCAAGCAAAAAAGCACTATTTGCCTTGTTAGCTAGAGAGGGAATCTGTTATGTGGTCATATCTGCAGCTTTAGTGGTTTGTTCCATAAGATGTAAACACAAGCCACTAAATCATTATGCAGACAAGAAAGTATTCATAATTTCAAATATTGAAAAAAATTAAAAATTGGTAGAACAAAATTAATTTGGCAATAATCATGGAGGGAGCAAAGGAAAATAAGCAACACCTGAACAATGCAGACCAACATCAGTACTAATAAGCAGAATACCTGCCAAATAGATTCCTAAAACTCCTAAATATTCAGTCACCATCACATCAAGGGGTAAAACGACATTTTCTATGTACGCTACAGAATCACATTACAGCAAAAATATAAAAAATCAATATGTTATAACTGCCACCATTGATCAAATTAAAAAAGAGTAAAAAACAAGCAGATATGGTAGTGATATTACGTCAACTTGATGGTTATGATTAAAGAGACTATAGTCACACAGAGAGGCGAAGTGTACCTCATGACCACACCAAGTTTTGGATCCCAACGAATCAGATCCGTTGAATTCAAAAGCACCGTAAAAGTTGGCCACTCTCTACATAACCACAGTCTTTCTCATATTAGATCCCACTAAAATAAATACTGATGCACTAAGCTGTATTAAACTATTTGGAACTTAAACTTAAATTTGAGAAGACGTGTACAAAATTAAAATGAACACCTAAGAGGTAAGCTTTAGATGTAATACTTTTACTTAATGAAGATATATTAAATTTTTCATACATATCAAAAATACAACATTCAAGTCAAAGATGAGCATATTCTCTAAATATCAAGAAAGAGAATCATCAGATGATGTTTAGTGCTCTAAACACACTCAAAGTTACGTTAATATTTGACCAATTCTACCCCCTTTAAATACACAACTTATACTAAATTAATACTTCTTGTGTGACATGTGTAAGTAAGGAATACTAGATGGAGAAATCGCATTTAGTGGTTTTGTGGTTAAGCACTATATCATAATTAGTGTCACTTAGCTGATGCAATTAGGCTAAATATAATTAATAATAAAAGCTGCATAGACAGAATCCAATTAATAATCAAAAGAAATCTTTTGGTTATTTTTAAAAGTCTAGTAAAATTTCACAAAACAGAATGAAGTTTCTAGTGCATGACAAACTGGGTCTTGTTTGGGCAAGTGCACTAAATATTAAATGATGGAGTGTTAAGTCAGAAGGAGATGTAAATGATGCAGATAAAACCGTCGAAGTCAAAACATAAACAATCGATCCGCATAAATAACAGAAACAGAAGGGAAAAAGAAAAGGCAGGAGATGCATTTTACCCAACCCCATCGTCTCCGCGAATTAGTATAATCATTGCGGGGCTACTTATACACATCAAGGAGCGCATAGATGGCTGTAAAATAATCTTTTCCGATGTCACGGGAGAAAGAATCCACATTACGAACAGTTTCGGCACTCCACCCAAAAAACCGACATGTTATTGGTATATGACGTGTATTTCCATGTGCACCACCTAACCTTACATACAGCTAATGTACAAAGAATGAAGACATCATGTTCGCGAAATGCATTCCTAAGGGGAAATCAAGAGTTTCGGAATGATAAAAATAATGCAGTACCGTTGGATTGGATGCCTATCCCATGAAACATCCGCCTCGTGGTAATTTAGAGTGGATATTCACTTAAATTGATCAACATCGCAATGCGAGTAAAGGCCAACCCCAATTGTAATTAGCCTGGCCTGGATTGGCCTATCTCAACCAACTGACATATACCACACACTAACTGGAGGAACTATTCACGCTATTTGACAATGGCCAACCCACATTAGTCCTTTTTCTGGTTTAGTAGAAGTAAAAACAAATAATAACGTCGCGAACACAGGCCTAGGCTAGGCCTATTGTGTTCTCGCTGCTCGCTCGACAGCTCATACAGCAACGAAGTATCATCGCGTTCAACGCTTAAGTTGACGAAAAAAACCCTCCAATAGAACTTATGTGGGGCTGAAACGCTGTTTTGGGTATTTTGACGTGATCCGAAATTAAGCCTACTTTGCCTGGCAGTTTCCCTATGATACAAGATGTCTCTGGGCGAATTACAAGGAAGAAGAAACCATATTACACCACACAGATGCAGACATAGATGACCGTTATAAATTTGCAATATACCTCGGATACGTCGTCGTCTTCACTCTCGGACGAATCACTCATAAATCTTGGCTGCAATTCCGAAAAGGTATCCGTTTCAGATTTGGTTGGACTCGAGTTGGAAGAATGGGGAGTCGACGATTTCCCTAGGTCGACGATGTTCACTTTATCCACTTTTTGGCCATCAGAAGAGGATCCTTGTGCAACATTCTGCATTTTTACCTACTCTTTCTGTATCATCACATCAATACGTGGTGTTTACAATTACAAATAAACTATACACACAACTCAATAATCGTACTTTATATCTCAATCACCATCAGTCACCCGAAAATACTCGCCATGTCTACTACGGTCAGGTCCCCTTCCCCCTCCCTTCGCGCTGGATGCTTCCGCTCGGACAGCCGTCGCCATCTGTTGGCGGATCGTGGAAGCTGCCGCCGGTCAATCGTTCATGTGCTGACACCTAGCGGCAACTATGCGAACTTGGCAGCCTATGGATGGATGAGCACACCGTTAGTTACGTATCCTGGCCATGCCAATATATTTTTTTCAAAGTCAGAGCTGAAATGCCGGTTCAAATTACGTTCATTTTGGAACAGGGAGCATTATCTCAGCAACCTTACGAAACACTCTGCTTAGCGCTCGTGCCAATTCCAACGTTCACGGAAACTTTCATACAACGCAGCAAGAATATCAGAAATACTTTTGACTACTTGAACTTTAATCTTCTCGGGAATTTCCTTGCTCTTGAGAAACTGCATGCATTTATAATGATTTCCGTTTTCTATTTATTCAGCAGCGATGCGCTCATCAACCTTTCCAATCCTTCATTTTTTTAATAAATTCAATGGGTGGGGGAGGGGGCATTGTACTAAGCTACATGAAACGTCCTTGAGGGACATTAAAATTAACAACCCGAGCTAAGAAGTAAGCATTGCGCGAGGAACGCGTAAAAAAGAGAGAAAAAAAAAGCAATCTCACGTAGCTAACAGATTGGGAGGGGCAAAACGACGGAGAGGGGAGGAGAAAGCTGTCTTCAGCACAATGACAATAAAGTATCTTGCTTTGTTCAAAAAAAAAGAGGAAAATGTTACAAAACTATTTAAAAGCGATCATTTAAGAAGAGCGAATCCTAGAATGGAACTGACAGGGATGAATAACACGCATTCATGAAAACGCCAATGGGATTTTAATTATCACAATTGAGTACTGTACATTCAAAATACAAGTGCCTTTTGGGGTTTGCCAGCTCAAACGTTATACACTTTGACAGATAAAAATCGATCCAACAATTTCTGACGAACAGCATTGAAAATTAGACCCGTGCAACACAGACGACAATCATTTTTAAAATTCCAAAAATACTCCAAAGACCTCAAGAGCCAGCAATGCTTGAAAATAATAAAAGCAAACATCACCAATAATGAAGATGTTAACCCAAACAGCACATAAAAGTTCGTATTTCAAGGGCAAAAAGGATTAAGCATAGTAAGCTTAGCTGCAAGAGATCTAGCTGAACTTAGGTTACATTATTTATTAGCTTAAGTTAACATGGCTTAACAACCAACCTAAACTTAGATTAAGGTAGAAGAAAACGGTATATAAAAAGAAAAAAAGAAAAAGCTTACAAATCACTAGCTAAATATCTAGGTTTCTCTGTTGGTAGGTTAACTCAAGCTATTCCAGTCCGTAAGCATGGCTCCACCAAGCTCAGCCAGTCACTACAGGCTTCAAATGAGAATGGTTTCAGCCAATCTGTGGGCAACAATGATGCTGTATTAACCCAAGAGTTTCCTAAGACAGCATGAGAATCAAGAAGCTCTCCTCGACAAGAGATTTCAGCCCTTTCAAATCGGAACAAAATATCTTACAGTAGTAGAGAAAATAAATATCACAACCTTGATATTGAAACATGCAGGTCTCGGCAAGAATAAGGAATCTACGCTTTAGCGAGTTTTTCTATGACTTCGTCGTAATCCTTTTCCGTCTGTTTGAACAACTTTTCCAAGTTTTCTAACCGCTGTTCGGGATTTGAGAGACCGTGTGCTGCCTGGAACTCTTCAGGAGTCAAAACGTTCTGCACCTTCACGGACGTCGCCTTTTCCTTCTACAAACACACAAAAAAGTGCACAAAAATAAGATTGTTTAAAAAAAATCACCAATGTTTAATTTGAAATGTCAGCTCTGTATGTCGACGTACAGAGATTAAAATGATAACCAGGGAAGGTTGAAAGGGAAGGAGTGAATTTGATATTTTGGACCGAGAAATCGACGAAGTGAGCAGAAAAAAATGGAACAATAATGATTTAGTTCCTCTCAGTCTAGTCCAACTAGTAAACGATTAAAATTCGACAAAAAAATTTCGACCGAAAATTTAAAAAAAAGGCAAGGGTACCCCTAGATTTTTTCCAATTCTTTGGCAATTTTTTTTTTTTTATTTTAATTACTTTACGATAAAATCTGGTCGTGGTGCACTGAAAAAGAATAGAACCGATGTCTGTTACTCGATTTGTCGATTTTAAACAGACCGGGAGGGTAAAATAGTTCCTGAGTGAGAGGTTTAGAGGGGAAGGCGTAAATTTTATAATTCATTTCTGGGAGTATAAACCGACGAAGTAAAGAAAAAACTACGGTGCTAATCATTTCTCGTTTCTCTGCATCAATTCCAACAACGAAACGTTAAAATTTCGACAAAAAAATTTCGTCCGAATTTTTTAAAAAAAGAGAAGGGGAACGTTTTTTTTAATTTTTTGTGACGAAATTTTTTCTTCGATTTTTTTGTTTGACGATTGGATCTGATGGAGGGAACCTAAAAATGGTTGGAAGCGATGTCTTATGCTCAATTTATCAATTTTAAACGGACCGGAAGAGGGGGGCAGTTCACGGCTGGGAGGTTGGAGGGGAAGGCGTAACTTACTCTTCTGCGCGAGGGTAGACCGCGAATCAACGATCACATTTCAAGGTCATAGGTCCGAGCAAACACAATATCTCAAAAAAAAAGTAGGCTTCAGTGGATTTTTAAAAAAGTGAAAAAATTTACGGAAAAGTGACAAATTCGGGCAGAAGTTGTTTGAGACAAAAGGTGATAACTGTGACTCAGTGGGATCTCTGCCATCTTCTTCCGGAATGCTCGATGCTCAAAGCTATTAACAATAGCCTCTTTTTTTTTAAATGTAGATCAAGAATATGAACCCGATCACGAAGTAAGACTCAAGGGCATTGAAAAAAATATATATTTCTAAAGAGGAAATATCTTCATCAGATTTTCATTGAGAATCAGCCCGTGTATAGACTACGATAGTCACAAGAGACAAGGGCACTCATAAAAAAAAAAAAAAATAATAATTTCGCAAAAGTGTCACCAAAGAGTCGCCAAATTACCTGGTATGGCGAGTTGAGTCTCTTCTTGACATCCAGACGATACTGCCGGTACTGTTCTTTATCACTTACGTCGGTATTCTTCAGCCTCAAAATTTCATAAACTTTCCGCGCTTGTTTCTGAAAAAGAGGACACACAATTTTAAGCCACTTCCCAAAGGTTGAACGGTATTTTAACTCTCACGCATTCGGAAACTCTTCGAATATTAATGACTTCGACACAACAATTGACGGTAAAATTAGGTTTCCTCGATAGGCGGTAAAAATTAAAGGTAATGAAACAATATTTTATCTACTTTCCGACACAATTTAATAAAGGTAGAATTTAATGAGCTGATATGGGTTAATGATAAGAGATGCCTTACTTCGTTAATTTTCCACTCTTCGTTAGCTTCCTTCGCCATTTCTTTGCTAAAGCCCTGGTGCAGCAAGCTCGGCGCGAAGGATTTTAATTTCTGGCACAGCGAGGCATCGACGTAATTCCTCATTTGTTGGAACTCCCACGCCGGATCTTCCACTGAAACAAAAAACGACGAATTCACATCGTTTCCAGAGAAGCAAAAGCTTATTAAACGGCCCTGCCGCGCTGGTTAGGTTACGAAACGGCAGGTTGGGTTTTGCTAGGTTGGGCAGTTTTGGGAGGTTGGAGCAGATTGGGTCGGGAAAGGTAGCACATTTGTGGGAGAAGTCACTTCCGTGTGTACCTGTGATGTCTTTCACTTCCTTCCGGCCCTTGTAGTGGTTGTACACGCACTTGAGCATGTTGGCGCCGACGCCCATTCGCTGGAAGGGCGGGAGGACCAGCATCTGACTGATGCGCGGCCGAATGCTCTGAGGGTAAGCGTAGTACTCGAACACCGTCGTGTAGCCAGCCACCGCATACCGCTCATCTCCGTCGCACTCGTACGATTCATATCTGCGTCACATCAGAGACACCGATTAGCAGCCAAACTTTCCTCCATTGGAGGCGACAGGTCATCATCCCCATGTAAAGCAACAAGCCACACAACACTCTGGACCCTTTTGATTTTCAATTTTTTAAGCAAAACATATGAGTATAAATGGTATTAGCAAGATGAGAAACTTACGTGACAAAGAATCTCCACTTGTTATCATCGGTATCAATAAAGGATGCAGCGTCGACAAACCACAAGAGAAAAGTTTGAAGTCGGGAGTGGAATTTAAGGAATTCGGGGTCCGATGTGTCACACAAGTAGGTTTCGAACGTTGAAGGTTCGTGGTCTTCTCCTGGAATTAAAAAAAATGTTTCACTACTTAAAATTAACAAAAACCTTGGATGCAAGGGTCCAACTTTGAATACACAGCTTTTCCGATGACTCGCTTCTCGCCTTGGCAATTTATTTCTCAGACTAACTTGTGTCGTCGGGGGTAAGAGACAAAAGGGTATCTGAAATAGGATCATGGTGAGGCTGATCAGACAAAAATTTTCACTCTCAAGAAAATTTACCTCCAGAGGTTTTGAAGCTGTGAATCATCTCCCCATAAGGTTTGAATGATCGATCTTTCTCCAGGCTTTGCTGGAACACATCTATGTTTGTCATATACCCTGGGGCTAGTTTGGGGACCAAAGCACCCATAATGTCATCTGCCTGTAAAAGAAACCAATCATAAAATTACAAGAATGCTAAAAAAATTTTTGAACACATATTGTGTTTGGAGCATGTAATAAATCAGTTTTGGAAACTTTAGACCTCCAGACAACAAGATTTCAACATTGAGGACATTGCAAAAACCATTACACAAGAGACAGCAAATTTTTTTAAAAAAAATTGGGTTGCTTACATGGCACATAAAAAATTCAAAATCTAGGTTTGGAGAAAACACTGTGATGACTAAGAAAAGTACTTACTGTGACATCATCTCCCTCCTTAACATCCAATTTTCTGCTGTATTCAACACCCAAGTAAGTCAGTAGACGTCCTGCTGTGTAGTATAATTTGATCTTGAGATCAGAGTAACCGAAAATCTTCTCACTGTTGGCCAAGAAGTAAAATATTTTGTTTCACCATCCACGGTTCTTCCATTGATCTCATGAGGATTTCATACCATGCATTGGCGCCACTTACCTCTCTCCAAAAACCTGATGAGACATATCAGGCTTAAATGCTACTTCATCATCTTCAATATCATCAGGAGATCTCACTGGAAAAAATACAAAAATAATAACGTTCACAAATTATGAAAGTTGGTGTCAAGTAAGTGTCCTAATCCTTACAGCAAGACAGACAACGATACTTAAGGGGAATCGCAACCTTTTTTACACAGACCAAATGTTTTCTGGGTTGAGTGCCCTTGTTGGTATATTGATTTCCACCTACCTAGTTTAAGTTCCAGTGCCTCATTACTGTCAATTAGAAACTCTGCAAATTCGTGTGAGGAGATATCCATCTGCAAAGTCAAAACCACTCATTAAGGCCCTTGCATACACTCAAATGTGAACAAGTATCCTAAGGAGAAGTCAATGTGAAAAGGTGCTGATCTGCATGCATCACTAAATTGTCTGAATGTAAGTTTGCTGGCCAAACACAAGTTGTATTTTCAAAAAATAACACATTTATAGTGGACATAGGGGGTTTTCCTAACATAAGCGAAAACAAAAGCTGACTGCGCGGGAAAACAGAGGGGTTAGAGTGAGTGCGACAGCGTGCGCATCGTATAAACTCCAAAACACTGCGAAATTTTAGAGAAAATTTTACGATGTTCCGCGACACAAAATGAGCAAAGCACCGGTAAACTATATGGAAAAGTCTGTAAAGTAAATGTACAACGGCGTTTAGGCGGGAATCGGGGGCTACCTCTTTACCTTGGGTTAATTAGTCGGGTATTCCTGGAAAAATGTATTTAAAAAGAGCACAAATCGGTACAAAGATTGAGATAAAATTATTGAGACCAAGCACTTGTGACACACGCTCAATTCACAAAAATTCCTAGATAAAAATCACAACACGCCGTGATCGATGAGCTTTCACGGCACAATTTTAACGGAGCCGTAACATGGATTCCTATTTAGTCTACGGATAAAATTCCAAAGCTGCCAACATATCACGAATCATTCCTAACTAACACGACATAACTACCTAGAGCATCTCATTTTGTATAACGAATCACAAATTTTCAATGTTAGTATTGATTAAAGCAGATAAATTGTAACATAGTGGAATATAGACGGAAAAGTCAAAACATGCTAGGGTTGGCAAAACGAATTTTCTTCGTCTCTGATTTGGACCCTTTTATTCGCACGGTACGAATTTTGTGCCAATAGTGAGAACGTACCGTGCGAATATCACTGGATCTGTTGTGGTTTACTTTGTTTATGCGCGTTTTAGTGGTGTTTTGATACCTGATTGTTTTGGTTTGTTGCGAAAATTTTTATTTCATCATGTTGCCCCGGCGACAGTTTTTGCAACGTTATCCTTTGACGTGTAAGCCGACTTTCCATGACGCGTACTGATCATTAATCGAAAATCGAAAGAGAGGTTCAACTAAACACTGATGATTGACACCCGCTAAAAGCGGCATATTTTGCCAACGTTTTGCTCGATAAATGTGGCACCAACTGAGGTATGTTGCATATCTATTCCATTCCATGAATATTTTCCTAATTAGAGATCTTGTTTGTTTCGAAATAATAATTGACCGGCGGTACCCTCTTTTTGCTCAATTTTTTAATGTATCTACATCTTACCCTCTCACTTTCTTGTTTTGATAAATTAATGCAGTTCCCTGTGATCTTTGTATTCTCATCAAGGAGCCAGCCACTTTTCAGTGGCGTCTTAAGAGTCACTTAACCTTATTTGGGCCCATTAATCTCAGCATATAGCTGGTCCTAAATCTCTTCTTTCTTTACATAGGTCCATGCAGAGGTAGTGCACAACCACGCAGACTCATTCCTCTACTGTGCATTATCGAAGAACAGCAACTTCAACATGGCTGTCACCAAGCTCATTCAAGTTACCAACATCTCACCAGCCATTTCTGAGGAACAAATGTTGACCTTATTTAGCTTTGTGGGAAAGATAGAAGCAATGTGCATGTATCCTTTGTTGTATGATCTTGAATCTGTTCCAAACATGCCTAAGATCTGTTACATCAAGTTCTTTGATGCTGCCTGTGTGGGGGTTGCTCAGTATCTAACTAACACAGTTTTTAATGATCGCGCTCTAGTCGTGACTCCAGTGGAAGATGGCCAGATTCCAGATGAAGAGAAAGCCATAGAGATGGCTGCACAGGTTGGATCATCTCTAGCAGCATACAAACCTCCTGATAAACCTAAATCTGAACTAGTCAATTATTTGGAGGGGACAGCACCCAAACAACTCATAGTCAGTCATGATCCACGCCTTGAAGAACTGGGACTGCCCAAGTACCCACCCCTTCCAGCAAGTTTTGAAGGGCCTGTTATTGAAGAAATCCGAAGGACTGTTCTGATTGCTGATATCAACAAAGAAGTGACTCCAGAGGAGCTAATGCATTGTTTTGAAAAGGCAGGAGATATCAAGTACATGAAGTTTTGCTCACGCTCGGATGATATCAGATACGCTTTAATTGAATTTACCGACCAGACGCATATTATTAATGCTCTTCAAATGAATGGACTGAAGTTTAGAGGTAAAAGAATGAAAGTGTATCATTCGACTCAAGCCATCACGAAGCCGGAGACTAAGAGTAACGAAGTTGCCCAGCGCGAAGTTGTCGAGGCGTTGACGCGTGTCAAAGAGGCAGAAAGTCTCATATTAGCCGCAATCGATCCTTCATTATCTTTGAGCAAAAGTAAAAAAGGGCGCAGCAGGTCCAAGTCACCGCGGAGATCCCGCGGCTCGCGCTCGCGACGACCTTCAGGTTCGCAGTCGCGGCGGAGACGCCCGAACTCGCGCTCCCGGAGGAGCACATCCAGGTCCCACCAACGTCGCCTCAAATTGAAAAGCCCGCGCCGCCGCAAAAGTCGCTCCAAATCTCCGCGCGCCAAACGGAGCAGCCCATCGAGGTTGCCTGCTCGACCGAAACGGAGGAGTCGTTCGAAAAGTCCCGCGCGCGCGAAAAGGCGGTCGCGAACGAAATCGCCGCCGAAATCGAAAGGCTCGCGACCTCTCAAAAGAAGCCGAAGTCGTTCGCGACCCAGACACCGACCGTCCCCGAAGTCCAAGGCGGAGTCCTCCAAGTCCACTCCAAGTCGAGATAAATCAAGAAACGAGAGTAAAAGTCACGAAAAAAAGGATAGGGATAGACGGAATGCGAAAAACGATAAAGACGAATCGAGAAGAAAGGAGGGAGATCGCGGGAGCTCAAAGCAGAGCTCTACAAGTAGCCAAGAAAATGGAAATCCTTCTAGCCGTATGGATAGAGAGTCAACACATAAATCTTTATCAGTCAAACAAAATGATGACTCTGGGCTTTGTAAAGATGAGCTGAGTATTTCAGCTGAGCATGGTTCAGAGATAACTAGCAGCTTTAATCAGACTGATATTTACAAAGAAAATATGGTACCTCAGGGAGGGGCAGAAAATCCTCATGTATGTACTTCACAAAACAATTATATAGAATTAAAGGGACCCAATATTGATTTCAAGTCAGATGAGCTAAATGGTAAAGAGAATCAAAATGTCTTCTCAAGCAACTTGCAATGTGATTCTTTAACTGTTAAATGTTGCAATGAAAACCAATTTCCACATGAGACTTCAGGCAGCACTTAGCCATTTTCCCTCAGATTCTCCTAGCTGTGACTGCCTACCAAATTTAGCTGATTGTGATACCCATTTTTGTCCCCCTGTTCAACTTCATAATATTGAGTGTGATACTAAACAAGAAATGTACAAATGTCCTACAAAAAGTGTAGGACATCTTTGTTTTGTTACTGTAAGTAAAGTAATCTCAAGGAACTGTTAATATCTCTAGATCAAATAAATCTTTTGTTTTTACTACCACATTTTTTAAATTTTTTTGTATCAGTAAAATACTTGTTTAAAACATATGAGGGTACTATAACTTACAGTGAGATCTTCAAATTACCGATTGTGAACGTTAATAGCTATTGAAGTTACCTCAGTTTAGGTATCACAAATTATGCGTTTTATAGAAAAGGATCACATTTAAAAGTTTTGCTCTTGACTATACACTCTGAATGCTTTTGCACATATAATTGTACATTTTAGTATTGAAAATACCTGCTACATCAGGAAGGGAATGGAATGTTAATGGGTTCCAACTTAAAGTCATCTCCAAGATACATCTACTGTCATTTGTAGCAATCTACTAACAATAAGTGACGAAGTATTCCATCTTGGGCTGTTGAGAGCAAAATCGGTTTGGTATTTATGACACTTCAGAATGAGTCTTGAGAAACCTAAAAGTAAGAGAAAGTTTCAACAAATAAAATCCGTCCCCCAGTATTCATGTTTTAACGCGTGCATTTAGTCATTAAAATTTTTAATAGTTTTGTGTTATGAAAAGTGGAGCGCTGTTAAGATATATTAACTATAAAATATATTCACTATCTTTAGTTATATATTTGAAGCAAAGCCACCGTTACTTCGTAGTTTCGATTTTGGGTTTCAGTCATTTTGTTTTTGATTCTAAAAAAATGGAAAATTCTCGATGTACCGCATATTAAGAATTAATTTTCAGGGGCCGAGGGGATCTGTCTATTTATTCTAGTATGCGTGAATTACCTCACGGCAGGTATACTCTCGCCTTATCTGTTACTTAGTATTTCATAAGACTGACTTGTGAGTTAATGAAGGACACTTGTATTGTGGGACTTGTTTTATCGGACAGACCTCGTCAAATTCATTGTGAGTGTGCCACGAAAAAAAAATTAAATGTGGCAACACGCGCAGTAAGGATATTTCACCTTAAAAAGAGAGGAAGGCGATGTATTTACTTCGGACCAACGCTGAACAACTTGTCAACGTGTTGTTTTCCTTTGAAGCTTTATCACCATTACGGCTGTCTACGCCTCTACTTAATCATTGTTGAATTTGTTAATTTATTTGTGAAATTTTATGCTAATGTTTAAAATTGGGAGAATCCAGGAAAGAACTTGTATTCACGAGAACTTTCATACTGTGAAGAATCGTGCTGGAGTAATAAAGTTTAAATGGAGAATTTCTCTGAATCAGAAACAACAAACAAACCATTTTTTAAACCTTACACTATTGTGAAAGTAACGCTTCTGCATTGATGAGCGACCTTAAAGAAACCTCTACAAGTAATACAGCTTCGACAGTCAGTCAGAGCCCCTGCGAAGTCGTGAATAGGCAACCGCCGGATACGCGTATGGCGCGTGTTGCCTAAGCGTGGTTTGTCAGGGGCTCTTTCATCCGAAAAATAAAAGAAGTCTTGGACCAAAATTACGCTTGTACGCGAAGACATTGGAGGCGTCTTAGCCCCTTCCAACACGCTTGATAATGAGAGTTTAAGCCACTGGTCAAGGATAGCATGATTTTAATCAATTAAACGGAAACCAAAGAATAACATGATATTTGATAAACTGTCTTTGAGAGTTTTGGTGATCTAATTGGAAAATATTCAGTTGCGGATTCGCCTTTAAAATTGGAAAAACACTTCTTTGGACGTTTTTACCTCAAATTTCAACTTGTTTGATTAGCGTATAGATACGTAACCTCTTATGGTGACTAGATCGAGAGAAATTGTTGTAATCTCTCCAAATACAACGATCACTTCTCTTGAATAAGTATTTTATTCATTAATATCACAATGGTTTTTTGTTTTATAATCAACAGAGCAAAGGACTATCCTGCTTCTGAGCTGATTAATATTTTTTCCCTGAATGAAAAGTACCTACAGAATATTTAAATTAGTAATTCTCAGCTGCTAATACATATTACATTATTAAACGTACAGACTTTAAAATATTTGAAGTATTGAAACTATTTACATTTTTAAGTCTACTGCGCTACAGATGAGTACAAACGGTGTTCCATTTTACAGAGAAGTCTGATGTTTTTTGAGTGGTTAACTATTTATTTAAAACATTCGTGCAACAAGTGAAATAAATAAAAGTATGGAAAATTGCTTCTTTTTTCCCGTTCAACCAAGTTACGACCCTCACCATTTCATCACCAACTGATATTGAGAGATTCCTCGTTTCTTAAAAGTTTGCTGGAGGTGGGACAACGTTCAGAGATGACACTTCTGTGCCGAGACCTAAACATTAAAAGAGAGGCATAACTAGTCTATGCTCGAAGAACTCTCTAAAAGAAAAAAATATATATGATTTTAAATATTAACAAAAATTTTCATCTTGAAACTTTGTTTCAATATATTCTAGAAACGATAAAATGTTTGTTTTGGGTCGTTGTTCCGGATGTAGTACAAAGTACTACATCCGCAATGTGCATAAATTAAGCAGGCCGGCAAGCTTTTTTTTTCTGCCACGGCAGTGAACAAACTGAGCAAAAATATCTGAAATCACTACCGCTAAGAACTTCCTTTGCGAGTCAGCTCTAACTTTAATAGTTTTTAATTCGCTACCTGCAAACTTACCGCAAATATTCTTGCCCATGGCAATGTAGACGTATCCGTTATCGCCGAACGATTTCCCCCATGAATTGCGAGCGATATAGTGCGGTATACTGGCAGTGCGGTCGTAGCCCACCAATTGGACAACGTGGTTCAGGTTGGACGGGTTACCGTCGCAGTGGAACTGAATTATACCGCCGGTGTAGAACTGCCAGGTCAGAGCATTCACCGCCACCGATACCGGCCCATGGCTGGCCACTGTTTTCACAATTTCCTCCTCTTCTCCGACGAGACTAAAACAGAGTTAATTCACTCCCTGTCTGAAACAAGACTACAATGTCCTAAGAAAGAAACCACTAAAAATTATCGTTGGAAAAGTTTATATTAAGTAATGATAACGAAGTTTTAAGAGGATAGGAGCTTACTTTCTGCAAGTGTAGTCAGATACTCGTATTCCGTCCGTAGGCCTGAAACAGAAAATGCCTATGAGGTATTTTCGAAGGAAATACACACACTCGCTTTGGACATAATCCATATTGGGCACTATGGAGAAGGTATCGAGATAGACATATCAAGAGCCATATCGAATCACTGAACCCGTTCGATCTGGCTATCAAATCGACCTTGGTAACAAAAGCCTTTCTATTTAACCTGATACCGAAAATGAGCTTGGAGCAAAACCACAACTATTTTCTTCACATCATGTTTTGGCGAGGATGGATAAGTTTTCATTACCCTTTAAGAAGACAAGCGCTGGCTGACTGCTTTAAAGGATAATTGTATTCAGGCACAATACTCATGTTTGTGTTCACGAGCCACTCCAGCAGATTACATGGATCGCCTCCTCCACATCCCAGATTCCCATTCCGAGCACAATCGATCATCTAAAAGAAATTAACAAAATTCTCGGCAAGAATTTCACGATTTTGTATTGATCTTTCATATCAGTTTTAACCAGCACTGGTAAGATTGTCACTCACTTCTAAAATAGTTAAAAAGGACCTAAAAGGGACGCTTACCTCTTGTACGCTCAAGGTAGGCAACCTGCCAGTTTTCATAGCCACCATCGATTCGACGTTTTGGACCGTGCTAAATGCCCAACACGCACCGCAAGACAACTGGTTTCGTATTTCGCCGATCACGCCCTTTTCCCTCCTAAAATTCATAAAAACGTTATCAGTAACGAGGGCTTTTCCTATAGTAAGGTTGGCATCCATAAGTAACGATAATTTCATAATTTCATGACCGCTTGAAGTAGGGAAGGGTTCACAGACTATGAAAAACATATGCGTCATGAAAAGATGGTAAATATATCTCCAACTTTGTATCGTGTTGAATGGTCCCTAAAACTGATTCAAATCCACCACTAATAAAAACTGAACGAGCTTAAGGGCTCATGATCCTCAAGTGCGGTTTTTGAACGTATCCCCACTTACCAATCAAATTTAAGAGGCAGCTGGGCTGCTGGGGCACGCTTGAACCTCTTCTTTTCGCCCGATGAATCAGCCTCACGTTCTCGCGAACGGTGTCCGCGGGTTGCTCGCTCATGATGTATGTGCTCGTTCTTCACCAAGTACTTTTCTCGGAATTGTGCAGGCGAGAGGTCGGAAAATTGAGTTAACCCGTACAGGGCACTTTCATTCGATGCTCTGTTGGCGTTCAGTTCGTCTATCCTCTTCAAAACTTCCTTCGCAGAAAGAAAAGAAAAAAATGAACAGATAGACCTTGAGTTTTATTTTTAGTGGTAGCCTATGGTACCTAAACTGCTTTTATAG
>Ga0058701_10000800_pt1 | contig 21196 bp, 10 predicted proteins | sample AgamicOrMae_FD_97039 | JGI IMG/M metagenome (GOLD analysis project Ga0058701, IMG submission 97039) | Agave microbial communities from Guanajuato, Mexico - Or.Ma.e | ecosystem: Host-associated > Plants > Phyllosphere > Phylloplane/Leaf | place: Guanajuato, Mexico | collected 2012-06-04 | reverse complement strand
TAAGCGGACAACCAGGTGTTAAAAAATGGGTACCAATCGATGCTTACATACTTCGAAATAAGTCCAGATTAAGGTAACCTTGACTTTATTAATCAACGTTACCTTATAGTGTTCGAGGGATTTATATTGTACTAGGGATGTCACCTGATTCTAAAAAGAAGCTTTTGATCATCTAAAGTATGGCTGCTGCTTAACAAAAAATTAACATATTAACATTGAGCAGTTTTTCTCCAATGAAAGTTAACTTTTTTGACGAGTTGCTCGACTGTATTATAGAAACTCATCGTCGAAATAATATTGCACTTATGACCTGCTTATACTGTTTTTGAAGTACTGGCGTTGAGGCCTGCCACATACGCGGAACAATTCCTGTAAACAGATTTCTGTGCGCTTCATACATCAAATTTATTACGAGGAAATAAGATATTAGTAGGGAGATGTAAATCTTGGATATAGCAATATCCCTCCCCTCCCGCTGCTGTCACAGCTTCTGTGGCTCAACCCCCATCGCACGGTCCTGGCCTACATCCCGTCTGCCGCCTGCAAGCTCATTCTGGCCTATATCTTCTGAATGGGGCCAGGAAGAATGCGCCCAGCAGAGCACACTCTCCAAAATGAAATAACAACTGATAAGGCCCTAGAACGTATTTTACGATTTTAGAGCTCATACGTCGAAAATCGAACTTCCTAAACTCACAAGATGCTGTGCAGTGACGAGAATAATCGAAATCAAGTTACGTTAAACTTTGGTCAAATTTTTGCGCAATTTGTACGAGAACGTTGAAAGTACATTTTTTCGAGCTTATCTCAATTCAAAAGGTCACCATTTCCATCTGCTGTGATCTCCGACAAGCCAAATGGAGCAACGTTCAAGGTACTTAACCTAAATCAACCTATCTGAAGAAGTTGAGCGATTTAGCAGAGTAGCCAATTTATTGATCCTACCTATGCAGGTTTTTTCGGGGGAAAAAGGGTTACTCAGTGAAAACTAATGCCTGTTTACTGGGTACTCTATACTTGTTTCGGGTATGAAGGCAAAACGGGACAAGAGCGGAATAAGATTTATATTCAAAGATGAAATATTTATGCAACCATATTAATGACAATGTCTCGTCAAGAGCTCTTAATTTATAAAGTCATTGATTGGTTTATCTTAAAAAATAACCAAAGTACGCTATTAACATGTTTTGCACTCAAACCAAAACAGGGAACGGTCAACCTAAAAGAGGAATTTTTCTTTAATGCGTACCTTAAAAAAAGTTAAATGCAGTGTGCATTGATCCACCTTGCTGGATTTTTTTAAAGAAGATTTAACACACCAGAAAATGCCACGTTATTGAAAGTTGGAAAATTCAACGTTTTAGGTATACAGTAAAAGTAGCCGTGACTGCAACGGTCTTTAAGCTACTTTTAAAAGGTAGGAAACGATAAGTAGTTGGCTACATTTATGCAGCCCTAAGCTGCAGCTTCGCTCTTCAGTCCCTTGGCCAACTAACTCTTACATTGTAAACGCTCTTACTCATAGCGTTTCTTTGCTTAATGATCATATTGTTCTGTAGACAGCTTTGTCCATGCTCATTGTTGCTGTTCCTCCTTCAGAGTCTTTCAATTCATTCCCCTCTGCCACTGATCCTCAACCCTTTTTTATCGTCTCTCCTAGGCACCAGCATTATTTCTGTGGAGTAAGTGCAGCAAGGAGTTTAAACTCATTGTCTTCTAAAATTAATCGGACCTGACGAAGTAGCGAATGCGTAAATGAAATTGCACTTTTAAAATTCCCCTCATTGCGTTTTGGTGAAATGGGCTTTTTACCTCGTTTATATGCAACCTCCAGAGTACTCATTTTTATTTTGAACCCCATTTCTTTTTCTAAAGCAACGTTTCGTACTTATCGTAGAGTCTGGAAAAATAATTGCCGCCCGGAAAAAAAAATGATCTAATTATAAAAGCTTCGGGGATATAATAAATTTACCTAAATGCTTTAATTAAGAACAAAGTTGCCTGAATCAAGCCAGTACGTTTGATTTAAACATGCACGCTCTATTGTTACGTATGCTTCAATCAAACGAACAGGAGGCTTGATACAAGTAAAAAGCCTAGACGTGAGTAGGCTAACGGTAAATATATTCCCAAGGCTCTTTTGCTTGAATCAAACGTGAAGTTTTTCTTTTTTTTGTTTTTTTTTCGGGAGTGTTGGTGGTGGGGTCAGAAACGTAATTTTTTTGCGCCTAATCTAGTAATTGTAGTTTATGGGACTGATCTAAACTTCTTGATGAAAATTAGCGTTATACCTACGTAAGACTTAATAGTCGGTAAACTTTATCCAGATCTTCACTTTAACTAGACGGACTTCATCCATTTTAATACGAAAACATAAATTGTTAAGAATTTGGCTCTATTCATTGTCGGAGAACTTCCATTTTTTTGTTCCCGGTTCGAGGACGTGGAGGTCGAAGGAAGGAAATACGGAAGAGTATGTTTCAAAAGTAGTAACTTGCGGCAGAAGTTATGGCCCAAAAGCTTGTGGCTGCTGCTTTCCTACGGATCGTTGAACAATGAAATTTGACAGGCAGAAGTGGCCCGCAAACTTTGTGCATGGTCTTAGCGTCGAGATTGGTAGGCCGTGGAATGCAGGCGTAAGAGCGTAATATTACGACGCCTCGTCAGCAACGTAAAATCTATGCTTATTAAAGCTGTAAAACAGTTGTAAGACCCGCTTATCTTCGCCTTTTATACTACATTTAAGGCCGTAAGGAAAACACTTCCCGTTTTGTAGCTTGAAGCCATACTTCTTCGATACGCGTTCTCAATTACAAACAAGAAAACTACATCTTTCGCGGGCGAGTGAAGGGTACATACGAAGGGGGCATTTCTTTATTAGGGCATAAGCTATACATGCCACTTTCAAAACTATACCGCTGTCAGAGAAAATTTTTGCTTTAGACTGCTGCAGACTATAAAAGGTTAGATCTTAAATCTTTCGCTTCAGATTTGTTCGCCAAGCTGGACTGAGCGACAGTCTAGTAAAATGAGAATCACCAATATGGATCCACCTTGGGTATCACTTAACCTTCCTAAACCTGACCAAATGGTTACACTTTAAATTTGAATCAGTTAGAGTCTCTGAGATTCAGTGAATTTTCACTGAATCTCAGACACTCACTGATTCAAAGGAGTGCACCAAACCAGTTGCATCTGTCCTTTTGGATAGCAGACTGCTGCCGGAGGCGTGGTGCCCGTCTGATTAACCTTGGTTAACTTAACTAAGATTAACTGCTGAGTATTTTCTACCTTTCTCCACTCGCTCGGCTTGGAAAGAAAAACGTACGTTGACGGAAAGAAAAAATAAACTTCCAGAATTCAAAGGGAGGAAATAGTGCTTCTCACAATCCTTGAGTATTAATCGATAATTCTTCTTGTATTTTTCGTGTGATTGGTTTTGGTATTAATGGAACTTCCCTGTATAGCGAGGAAGGTAGGACTTTCCTTCGGTGTTTGGTGAGTTTCCTGGAACTCACTGTGTAAGAACTCGTATCATGTTTCTCATATTCCCATCCGCTTCTTCTATCCGAGCTTCTCGAACCCTCCAATGCTTTATTGTTCGTGTATGAAAAATTGTTGCACGATCAATGATGGATGTGAGGGAAGTGTTGTCGGAAAATCTTGCCGATATGTCCTGGACTCGTTGCGCCTCGCGTGTCCATCTCAATGACCCGCCTGAATTGTTGAGTCTATTTTCTCATCGTCAAGATTCTCAGAGGCCAACTTACAGCGCTTCTTATCTTTCGCAATTTGTCCGACAAACTTGTTTTTCTTCTAAACGTAAACACGTTTTACTTACATGAAAAGATACCTTCAGAAACAAGTCTACAGAAAACGGAGGTTTGCTGCTCTAAAAAATATAAGCATTCACAATAAGAGTATCTTGCTGTTTCCCTTGATTTGTTTCTCATATCCCTTACATTACTGAACGAACCCTGGATGACTTGGCCAAGGCTACGCAAACCCAAGCTTACTTTTGTGTAAACATAACCCAACAAGACTTTGGTTGTGTGTTACTTTAAATGAAAAAAAAATGGGTTCATTGAGACATTAGTTAAAAGAGTGTGGGTCTATACAAGGTGAATGTTACGTTAGCGTAGGTTTTGAAGTGAAACCAAGATTGACACGAATTTATTAGTCATGCCTGTAGGAGTATCTAAAATATGTTGAATCAATAAAGAATATTAGTTTTCCCTGTTTTTAGAAACTATATCACACTTCTTCCTCTTTTTCGTTTTTGTCCAATAGTTCGTTTGATAGTTCATGAGCTTATTATGCATTCTGGTTCGTTCCGGTAATAGGCTGATATCAGATTACTTGATCTTTCATTCGAATTATATCCGAAAACGAGGTAAGACCACAGGAAGTCTTAAAGGATCCCCTAGTTCTGCAGAATACCCTTATTCCTACAAAACAAGAAGCAAGGTCTTAAAAAGTAGTTACAATGTAATCTTTTTATATCTCGTGCTAAAAGGTCAAAGTTTCTTTTGAGTAGATTGCCGCGTATCTCATTAAAAACGCGTTGAAAATAGGGGACGCACCAACTGATACAGAAAATTATCCATCAATCATCCCATTCTAGTGGATCTTTCTCCATGTTCCTTTCACAACAATAGAGGCGATCATAAAAGTGACACCGTCAAGTTAACGTAGTCGCAATCCTAGAGCAGTGGCGGATCAACCATAGGGGTGCTTAGAGGCCATAACCCCCAACAAAGAGGATGAGATCGAAAAATAATGGAAAGGAAGCTTTGAAGGAAGAGGAGGGAAAATGTTTAAATTCAAAGTCAAAACTAACATTTTCCAATTAGCTTTTACAACCAGCTGCAATTTAATTAGGTTCCGAGCATTTTTTCTATTTCTTTCAAAAGTAACGTATCCGTGATGTTAACATTAGGCAATCTTTAAACCGGTCCATTTAACCTCCCCGAAATTCACGATCTCCATCCGCTATGGTCTTAGAGCTTTACTGCAGTACAACGCTAAATTTTGTCTTGTGCTCGTCGAGGAAATACGGGGAGGCGGTACCTATGAGATTGCCTTGGCAATGGCAGAGAACCCCCTTCGTGCAGGGATGATTCCCTTCCTTCCGATACTAGGAACACGTTCAACTCCCTTCCAACCTTTTCTGAGAGTGTCTAGATTTTATCCCGGTTTTCCTCCCGCGTGTTCTTAATCCATTATCAGCGTGCAGATGCGCAGTTTAGATGGTTCAAACCGCAGTGCTGACCATTCGAAACGCTTTTCTGTATTCAAGCATTTATGATGACAGGTTATGTTTTAGCAACAGCATACAAAGACTGCATTGGGATGCAGCAAAACATTCGGCCAAAAGCGAGACATTGAGTGTACTCTGCATGTCCGCAGGGACCTTTGTTGATAAGTTGACTGGATGCAGGAGGAATACCAATTGAATAAACCGTTGTTACTTTGCCTTACGTCTGTCCGAACTTGCGTGCATATGCCATCATATGTAATCTTCCCACGCCAAATAGGGCATCTTAACATATCTTAAATTTTGCAAAAAAAAAAAGAATTTTCTCTTGGAGATTTTTATCTGTGGGATGAAACTCTGTTTTAGAAACGTTGGGTTTTTAGTGACCTGATAAAAAATATCCTTGTCTCGATAAATTAGACTTTCAGACCTAATAAGTTTTATTAGCAATTAAAAATGTATATATGGTAAAGACCAAGAGTTCTTTGGGGCCGCGTGTCAACTGCATAGTTATTTGGGGTTTGCAACTGCTGGTAAATCATGCATTATTTCGATTTTTTTGTACTTTTCCACAAATCGTTGTGCTAGAACTTTGTTTCCTTTAACAGAGTTATTGTCTGAAAAAACTCCTATTGGGATCTTCTTTTGTTTGGTTAGGTACGTGTCTTCTGTGAGCCTATCTTAAGCACTTGGTTGTTGCGTTATACGTTCTGTTATAAAACCTGCCCCTCCTTGCGTTTCCCCATAAAGTTAGAAAGGGTTTCTTCTTCATGGATGCAACTCCTCATTCTCCTGAATTTCCAGCCAAGATATTTTTACTCAGGAGGTTGGAACATTCAGAACAGTGCGAAAAGTAGAAGCATTGAGTCTCGTTTAGAATCAAAACAACGAGGCGTCTTCAGTTGAGGAGAAACTTAGCAGCGCTGACAAGTTTCTGCTTATAAAGTAACGCTGCAAATTAACTTATTTTCTAGCTAACTAAAGGAAATATAAGGTATTTAGGTCCACAGCAAAAACAAAACCCGGTTTCTAACGCTTTACGTGTTTTGGGATTGAAATCAAAACGAGGGTGGTACGTATTTTGGTTACTTTGTAAGATAGGCTTATGTTCAGCCATATCATTCAAAAGGTCTCAGCGAGAGCTTTCCATTGATGAGGCTGAACGTAGGTCTATGTCGGAAAATCACCAAAATATGCACTACCTCCTTTTAGTTTCATAAACGAACAGGTAAAGCATTCCCCAAAAATAGGGGTTTTGTTTTTACTCTGTCTATTTGAGATGATTTTTATTTTGAAAAAAAAAGAAAAAATAACTAACAACATAGTTCTTCTTTGCCCTGGCAAGCGCCTTTCAAACGTCTGGCGATCGTTATAGTCGAGTAACATCTCAGGAATTGTGGGAACAAACCGAAGTAAGCTTGCGATTTAGACCTTTCATTCCGAGAACTGCGAATATCGATTAGGCCGTGAGCGGCGGGCGTGGCGGCTCCGGCATCGCGTCACAGACGGGATCATAGCGGTGATTGAGTGTAACAAAGCAGGTTAGGAGTTGGCACCATCGGCAGTGCAGTGCGGTGAGCCCCAGTCCGCGTTGTGCCGCCGCACTCGGAATCGGTTGAGCCGCGTTAAAACGACTCTTCCTCTATCTCAGTTCCTCCGCGTCGTCGGAGCGGTTCCCGCTGTTCCCAAAAATTCCCTTTTGATTGGTAAATCGCGAACGATTTGTAAGTCCCATTGAAACCCCGTTGGGGTTCAAGTGGCCGGCTTTTTTCCGGCTTGTGCGTTGACACGATCCATATTCAGATTTATCTGAAAACTGCGGCGTGGCGTGAAATTTTTGACGCCGGAGAATCGATAAAAAGGGCGTGCCGCATTGATTGAAAAAAGATGGCTTATGTTTGCTCTTATTTTCTCTTCTTTGTTCTGTGGAAGGTACTTGTGTAGACCGGAAAGTCGTGTTTCAAAGCCTAGCTTTTCTCACCTTTCAGCGTGGATGGAATGAACTTCAAACGTAAACAATTGTTTTATGTCCGTAAATATTGTAATTACTGATTATTTAAGAGCTTTTTTAACCTTATTTTGAAGCCAAATTGAAGCATCTAGTGTAAATTAGTGAAGGGTCGAAAATTGCATTAGTTATGTTGCAAAGTAGCACGCTAGTGAGGAATTTTTGTTATTTAAGAAAGAAACAGTAAAATACTTTGACTATAAAAGATCGCTCTAAATTCGGTGGCTTATTCTCTATTGAATAATGATGATGGTCAGGTATAACAATCAAATATTATCTGAACAAAAGTTCAACAAAGTCGAATTCAAACGATGCATTGTCAAATGATTGGTGTCAAGTCTGAAATGTGTGAAAATTGGAAGATGAATTTAGAAATCCATATGGCCGCAAGTCAACAAAAATAAGGCTCTATCGTCCATGGTCCTTTCCACCTAGTCACAAGGGACCATGGTAAAACGGAGAGACCATAGCACTTCTCAGAGCAGGGGTGTGTTTCAACCACACTAAAATCCACTTCTGTATGCCCACCAACATCCAAATTCTCCGCATGAGAAGCTCATTGACTCCCTACTCAGTAACCGTTGACAACCTCATATTAAGAAATGATCTGGTGAAATGGCAAGCTGAACTCTTCGTTTTGTTCGCGACGTATTGTTCAGGCTTGTTAGGGCCGGAAGTCACTTCTTTTCGGACCCTTTCACCAACTTGGGCTTTTCGGGACGCATGTGCGCGTTGCCCGCTGGGCCCGCTGCACCGGGCCGTCTTACAAAAAGAACGGGCCTATTGTGACTTATACTTGAGGCCACCAATTAAAATTCATAACGGAGTTATGATGAGGGACGAACTCTCTTGTTTCGGGACCCTGTCGTGAGAGCGAGCGAGCAAAAAGTGGCCGGCCTGCAGGCCGTGCGGTGGGGGAGCCTCAGACCGGGCTGGCCTCGACCGGGCCGGACATTAGGGAATCGCCATCTGCAAATTATGATCAGCATCCGAAACTGGTCTTTGTGTTATGTGTCGTCACTTTGTCGGAAAATTACTTGAGGGGAGGTGTAATTATGGTGTTGGTTCAAATTACCTACCAGATCCTCGGTAAGTGGTTGTCCTCGAAGGGAGCCCGCTACCTCGTCTGCACACCTGAAACTCACTTTTCACAGCAAATTTCTCGTAGCCTAGTGTACTTTTGGTGATCTACCGTTTACTGAGAAGAAAGCGGCACTAAGCTAGGAGAAAGGTGAACGGGGTGGTAGCTTAGGGAGGTTTAAGGAGCCTACCCAACTTCTCGCCCAACTTTACTGAGTGGCTGGCGATGAAGGGTAGAATACAAGACACGCAAAATGCTAGCTCTTACACCTGTAATTTACGGTGATTTACTGATACCATTTTTGCAAAGGTAAAATCACGGCATTTTTCTTTAGTGACGAAAACGGTGTTATACTGGATACATAAACCCAAGTATAAAAGTTTCATACGTCCGTTTGTACGCTCACAGAAATTATTTTTAATGCTAACATTTTTTTCTTCATTTACTGAAAGAGCAATTATTTTCTTACTGTAAGAATTGGTTTTCATGGCAAAAGATTTTTTTTAACATGCCGCAAGGATTTTTTGTTCGTTACAAAAAATCTTGTGGCGAGAAAAAAAGTGTTTTGTTATTTTATCAAGAAAAGCTTTCTTGCCATCAGAAATCGTTTTCATTGGACAATATGCGTAATATTTTGAGATATCGCTGTGGTAAAAATGATACCAAACATAAGAAATTTTCAACACTGAAAATGAATTTTTATCATTTTACTGCAGTCCAAATTAGAACAGCCCTCCCACTTTCTTGTACTAAGTGTGTTAGTAGGTCCTGCATAGTTATCAGAGTAGTAAGCTGTGATTGATGGTCTTGGTGATATTTTGTTGGCGAGCCAGAAAGTTCTGCACCAGAATGAGGATTTTAATGAAGGATTCTTGGAGCAGATTCATCGAGTTTTGGCCGATGAAGGAGAGAGGATAATTAGTGCTTTATTGTTACTTATCCCCCGTCGAAAACGTGGTTCAAGTGCGAAGTACAGTTATTAACTAATCACTACAAACCCCATCTCGACGTAATTTTAATCCCTACACAAACTGGACTAACTTTACTTGACTAAGTTTGCAGACTTACGCTTTTTTGTGATATTCACGGTGGACTCAGAAGACGGCTGGAGCAGACAAGTAAACGGGGATTACCCAAGATGAACAGAGATGGTGAGGTCTCCCACCTCGGAAGTTCCACCTTTTGTCTCGAAGCTGACAATGTGGAGTAAGGAGCCAGATACAATGCACCTAATCTCATCCTGATCGATATGTTGGGTAGCTGTCATAAGCGCCTTAGACCACAAGCGCCAATCTTAACCTAACTTAACCTAACCTAACTTGACCTAACCTAACCTACGAACTTTGGCGTTTGCGACTTTTCTCGTTTGGCGGTTACGGACTGGCGCTTGCGGCGTTGGCGCTTATGGTTTTTGGCGCTATCGAATGCCCCCCGATATGTTCATCGATTAAGGTTACCATAGGTTCATCGATGTGTTACGTTAGGCTATGTGCCACGTGTCTCTTTTTGATAATGCTACCTTTTACCGTCCCCAAGCGATAATAAACTTGTTAGTGGGTTGTAGGTTATGTTAAAAAAGTTAAAAGTGCACGCTTTCTCTTTGTTTTGAAGGTTGGACGTCCTACCTCTGTGATCCAACGGGGTCGAATTTTTCGTCACACTATCAGAATAAACGACATATACTGCGTGGATTTGGTTAATAATAATAATTATATTTTCATTTGACAAAAAAATGGCAGTCTAGTGCCTCAAGGATTACGCAAGATGGCTGGCGTGAGGATTGCCAAGCGAATGCCAAGTTTTCGACAATGCCGACTAGTTAAACTCGTCGCTAAGGAGAACTTATTCATTGCTTGTCTTGGCGGCTGCGAGCTTGCCTAAACTTCACAGCAAAGAAAATATTTACTTAGAACTAGACCCATTGAGACATGGTTTCCCTTTTTCCACAACATCGCCTTCTACACTAGCGTACAATAACCCTCTCCTAGCTCAGATATGCCGCGTGTTCTATCATACGAACACTTAAGAGTAAAGATGTGGACTTCCGACTGATGAAATCTCACTGCTATACAGTTTTCGTTCTAAATTATGGTTAAAGTCGCCTTAGACGGAGCACTGTAATACACTAACAATGTTGCAATGCATTAAGTGATGTTTGGTTATTTTAATTGGAGGTTCAAACATAATAATAGGTCGATTTCTACTCGTTTGAATGAAGAACATAAGTGTTTTATGGTGTTTTTTTCAATTCTTGGAAGGTTTTGGAAGCCAATTAGCTAATGCTCCAGGTTGAGAGTTCATTTATTTTTACTAAAAAAAACCTATTTTTTTTTAGGTTATTATCGACGCCATTGTGTCCAAAAACAACCGCATCAGTAGTCTATAAACTACTTTTTCTGTGATTCTTAAGAAAAGCAAATGTATTTTTTTTAATGATATTTATAGTTTGCAACAACATTATTTTTTAAATTGAAGCTGGTGTCCAAACAAATTTTATTATCGTTGCTACCATACATGACTGTTGCTGTACTGACAGTAAGTTTTGGTTACCTAGCAAACAAAATATAGGTTATCAGCGTGCCTCAGTTAATTGGCTTAGTTTTAGTGTACAATTCGCTGGCAAAATTAGAATTTAGCTTTTGACCGATGCTTAATTGGATTCAGTGGATTAAGTTAAAAATAAGTTGCTGAAAGTCCAGTCTAAGAAGTAGAGTTAGGTTTGATTTACAAGTTCAGTCACTGGCTAAGCTTTTGCACGTTCATTTTTGCAAGCAAAATGAATATAATTAATTATTAGCAACTTCACAAAACTTCTTTTCTAAATTCATTAAAAAAAATATGCGTAGGTCTCAGTCACAAACTTATCTTTTCCGTGAATTTTAGGGGAAATATAGGCAAGCAGTGTCCTGTCGAATAAATTGGTCCCTCGCACTGATAGACCTACATTTCATGCTTGAACCCTTGGTCCAGCATCCCAGATCGGACCAATTTTTCCTGATGCTGTATCGCAGAGTAGGCAGGACTGCACCCACATCAAACTCGACCACAATGTTGGGAGTCATATTTGAGGCCGACGAAGGGGAACAGTGGTCCAGTCCGCTCCGCAGCCGCTCCGCTTTGTTGAGCTCCACGGATTTCGTCAGAGAACGAATATGCTCCGGTTGCCGCTCTACCGACGAGACGTCATCTCAAAAGATATGGAGGAGGCTAGGCAACCCGCGCGACACGGAGCCGTATGGCCCAGTCTTTCCTCTCCTCCGCTTTGAAGCCACGTGGGCCCCGTAATGAGGTCAACGTACTTCAATTATTCTTGTTCGGCCGTTCATTGATTTCCGATCTTCAGGAAGTACTTTGGAAGGATTAGCGAATGCCTTGCTTCAGCCATCACTGCAAACTTTACGTTTTGTTTACAGTCAAGCTACAGGAAACAGGTCGCATCAGAGCGGACGTCCGAACGGCGCAAGTCCGAATTCATTTTCCGCTGTCGCTAAAAGGCGTTTTGTTGCGTTTGGTCGACGGTGGTTATGCAAGTGCTGGGACGGTCTCCTGGTGGTTAGGTTAGGGGTTAGGTTAGGTTGTCGACCATACGCAACAAAACGCCTTTTAGCGACAGCGGAAAACGATTTTGGACTTGCGCCGTTCGGACGTCCGCTGCGTAGCCGAAACAGGCAGTGAGGATCAGGGTACCGGAGTTGAAGCTAACTCGACTTAATGTTTGTACACAGTAAAATCGAAACGCCTGTTTTAGGGAATGCTATACCTGAGGGAGTGGAACTTCTACAGGGTTTTACGTATCTTGGCAATTTTTTAACATAGACCTAAGTTTAGCCACATCAAAGAAAAGCTCTCGCCGAGACGTTTTTAATGATATGGCTGAACATATTCCTATCTAGAAAAATAACCAAAATACGTACCACCCCCGTTTTGGTTTCACATCCAAAACAGGCATAGAACTCCCTAAAACAGGTATTGTGTTTTTACACAGTAAAAACGACAGCTTACTTCTGAACAGTAGTTACAGCGTATTTTGTGCCAGAGAGGGGTTGAAGGTATGAGTGACCAGTCTCAAAAGTAGATCTATGTGGTCGACACATATATTTTCTAACTTTTCGCTGAATGTCCGTCACGTAGCAGTGATGCAAAATGAAAATCGGGGACTAAGAGCTCAACTGCAGCCATCAACCACAATCAGAGAAGGAACAACAGAAACCGAAGACGACGAAATGATCCTTTAAATAGCTGATGTAGCATCCATTTTATAGTTGAATGAAAAAATTCCTTTTTATAATCACGATCTCGAAAATGACACTATCTTGTTTAACAAGTGGCATCTTCTTCGCTGAATATAATGCTAACAGGTGACGCGCATTTCTAGAATCGTATATTATTGACTGTATGCTGAGACCATGATATCACATTCAAGTGATCGTATTCCACAGTTGTAACAAGATACTTCAAGTGTATATCACAGGGCATCGACCGTAGTATACGTACCTTACGAGCGTGACCGTATTAACGTGGTAGCAGTGTCATTTCATGGCTCCCCACCAAAGTAAATTTACATTACTCCCTTTTTTCTCACACTTTTTTAGTTAAGTTAGTTTTTGGCGAAGAATCGCGCACCAGTTTGTTGTATGAAAAAGCTCTCCGGTAACGCTTTAAAAAAATGTTGATGTGCGGAAAATTCCCGTTTTCCCTCTGTAAGGGATTCTTATCTTGGGCAGAAAAAAAGTGCGACGAGAGAAAAAAAAGAGAAACGGCAAACCACTTAATTTGACGTATGTTTAGGCAGCATGGCTGTTGGGAAATGAAGAAAGAAAGACGAAAATGACAGGACAGATAGGAGGAAGAGAGAACGGAAATCTTGTTAGATCCTCCTCCCCGCCACACACCAACCGGATCTTCGCTCCTAGATTAAAATGGTGGTTTTGTTTTGCCGCTTTTTTCCCCTACGCCATCACCAATATTTGCTCACCATTCCACTTTTAATGCATTTTTTCGTTTTATTTGCTGCACCGTGCTGAACATTTCCTTGGAAGACACGTCTTTGACTTTCCACAGTCATGAATCGAAATTGATGAATTCAATTCGATTTGTGTCGCAAACATTTACACTCTGAGCAAGTTTCTGTGAACTTTTAAGAGATCGCTAGATTCTTGCCGGCAAGTGAGTTCCAAAAATGAACGAAAAAAGAGGAGAAAAAGAGCGGGATTTTTGAAAGGGAAATAGGCAAAGCTTTGCGACAAGGTGTTGCAGAGGTTTTATTTCCGTTGCGATGCGAGTCGCAAACGTGACACTTTCGTAATGCAGATGTACTCTTGTCTGCAAAGATAGGCTGTCCCAAGCGCTCCCTCGTCTGCTGAAATCTCTTGGTGCATCCATGTTTTATTCTCTGAAGAATTAATGAAAAGTGTTACCATGGATATCTTTTCTACAGTGAAATGTAACATTCACTATCGATCTATCTTAACGCTAGATTCAACACATGGCCATAATCGTCTTGGTGGAAGAGGTCTTCAGGCGGAACGTTGTACTGGCAACACGCTTAGCATGCACGAAAAGCCGGTTGCCTATGAACTTCGTAGAAGGCGCGGCGCTGTTTAGGCGACTGGGAAACAGGCGAATCAAAACTTCCCTAAAGTCACTCAGCGTTAACCTTTTTACCCTCATATAAGGAAAGTTTTTTTGGTGCCGGACAATAGCTTTATCATTGTTTATGCACTGTGAACTTGACGATATGAAACTTTTGTCCGATAAACGTAACACAATATATTAACTTCAATAAATAAAATTTGTCAAAAATTCTAACGACTCTTCGGCTTCCAAAATCTGCTCTGATTGCAACCCTAACAACAAAACAATGTGGTTCACTGTTTTCTGTTAGGCTATGATTTTAAATTACATATTTTCGTAACATGTGGCCATTTTTTTATTTAAGATAATTTATTTCACTAAAGAAGGTGAATTATGCATTGACTAATTAATCAGACACATACTTTTTTTGTTCTGGTAATGACAAACGCCTGACTACCTATTTCACCTCGAAGTAGAATGAAATGGCGTAACTGTCTAAGAGGAGTTTTAATTCCAATACATCCATTCGCTGTTTTTGGCCGTCGTGAAATAATTACTTTAGAGTTCCCCTGTGATATTTATTATTACAGGCAAACGTTTTTCTAAAAGAGGAATCACGTTGCTTCCAAATTACAATTAGCCAAAAATATTATATCGTTTTTTATAAAAATATATTCAAGTATTAATTATTAGTCATCGGGAGGTATTACTTTATTGGAGTATTGGAGAGTAAGCTCCGGCTAGTTTTGGTTTATTCTTTAAAGTGGTGGGTGAGAAAGCTTGGTGTAACACTTTGAGAGCAATCAATAAAGCTCTTAAGATCGGCGGCTGAGTGCCGGAAATCACGCAAATGGTACGTTGCGTGTCTGTCTGGCCTATTTATGGCTTAATTGAAAACACAATCATCTATCATATAAAGATGTATCTACTTAGATTCGGTGAAAAGAAAATGTAGATACACGATAGAGTGTTTCCAAAATTTGAGGGACCACATCGTGCTCACAAGAAAGAGGACTCTTGCATGTGAAATCAAAACAGCTCTTAAACCGTGTAGGTGGTAGTATCGTATTTATCGAGGGTAGAATGGCAAAGTGAATTAGAGGTGTGATTTAAAATTTCAAAGCATGTAAATCACGCAAAACATCAAAACCTTAATTTTTTTGTGACTTATTTAACTGCTTGGCCCTCGTCTCTGTCATCATTTCATTAGTGACTTCTTTTTATGTACTTTTTCACTTATCGAAATACTTAAAGAAAATTAAAAAATGAGAGGGAAGTATGAATAAATAAAAACAAAAAAAGAAAATAGACGTGTTTTTGGATTGAAACCCTTGAAGAGGTTCTCTTATGGGAAGGAGAATTGCTCTTTATGCAATTTGCATAATAGCATTTAAACTATTTTAGTGTGGGGTCTTGCGTACGGGCCAGGACATTGCCATCATGTCAGTTTTAAGATTTTCTGTGAGTACGAACTCTCTTCATCGTATACCGCCTCAAGACGTGAGGTAAAAATTTGTGTTCGCTTGTGTTGTTTTTTGTAATGTAAATCTACACAATTCAAAGTGGATCTTTGACGTATCCCTAACCTCTCGTTTGGACCGAACTGGAAAATCTGTCTTGATCAGATTGGGTTTAAAATACATTAGTATTCTTCTTTTTCGTAAATTTGTATTTCTAATGATAAAAACAGGATATTTATACCCGTGTTACGTGTTGTATTGGAGTTGGCCGAGATTTTGATCAAATGAAAAAAATAATGCCTATCAAAATGAAATAATAATATTGAAAAAGAAAAAAAAGAAACAGAAGATGAAGTCACTTCTCCACTAAAATTGCACTGTTGTAGAAGACGAAAAAGAAGAGAGAAAAAATATTTTTGTAGACTGATTACGTCTCTCCTGTATCAAAATGTATCAAAAAGTTTCATCTTACTCTTTGAATGTTCCCAATATCCATCGGTGCATATATGACGCAATAGTTGACGTGCGACATATATTTTGGTGTTGAATATTCTTCATCTTACTCAATAAAACGTGTTTCATCTCTTAGCCATCTTTTGTTTCTTAAATAAGTGGAAATCGCGAAAAAAGTTGACCTTCGTCAATGTTCCCCAAAATCTCTTAGAAAACTTTCCATTCTGTTCTGAAGTGAGTAACGCAATTTACAGACTTGACTTGCGGCATACAGCCACTGAAAAGTGGTACACTTCCAGCAACAGCGATCCGATGCGCTGGAACCCCGGAGGGTATGAAATAAAGGAAATGGGTAAGAGAAAGTACTGCTGTCCCACTCCCTCTTCATGGCAGGGTATCTTTTTTTATTACAAATGTAATTTACAAAGGGGTAGTCTACTACTGATCCTCGAGGGCTTGTCTCCGAGTCGGGAAATCATTGCGAAGTCCGATCCAGGATATTACAAAAATTAGCTTCACTGCCGTACCTCGTCATGCTGCCAACACAGCTGTATTATTCATGGTTATTTTTGTTCACTTTTCGGCAAATCTGATTACCTCATCTTAATAGCTCTTTAATTAGTAGACTGGATGTTCTCCTGGAGTAGCGACTGATGCGAAAAGTTCCCCGAGACAGAATTTTTCTGATGCAAAGCTTCGATCCGAAAGCTCCCCAACAAAAATAAACCCAGACATGTGGAATTTCTTCCCAGGTAAAAGTTTGCAAACGCTTTATATTAATCACCGCTCCCCAAGAAAAACCTATAGCTACGCGTTGTCGTGTACGTCGCAAGTTATCAAGAATCTTCCAAATATTTCTATGCAGCTCTGCTGAAAAGTTTTAAGAATCAACAATTATTTCATTTTTTTTAATTAATCAATTTTAAGAACTTTATCTAACATTAGGTCCGTAGTTATAGTTAGCATTAAAAAGGTTTCATGAACTTTAATTATAATCAAACTTCCTAAACATCATGAACTCAAGTTATTTGAATGTAATCTCTTTAACCCACCCAACCTCAATCTTCGTCTGGAATTATAGGGGTTTGACTGAACAGCTGAGTACCTTCATTACTCGGTATCGTAAACCCATATATTCTTTCACCTTGGACACTAAAGTTTTTTTTAAGCATTCAGCTGATTTCTTCATGACCCGCTCTGGTTACCTTTAATTTTTCCCCCCGGCTACTTTTAGTGATACCCAGTTGGCCCCTCGATGTTCATAGCTTCCATGAAAGTTATACTCTGTGAGATTCATGAGCAACCTACGAAAACCAATCTAGGCACGTTTGCTGTTGGAAGTCTAACCAATAATTAAGTTGACCCCAAACTAGTCGTCACGTTCGGGTGGTATAAACAACGGAACAGACTGACGGTGTACATTCATTTCACATTTACCTACATGTCAGTATGGCTGACATATCACATCGCCTCCCACAAGGCCTCAAAGGCCTCCTCCATTTATTTCATGGCTCCTTACATATTGCTGGCCAGCCTTGCTTCAAACGCCCTCTCTTCGGATTTACGGTAGTCAACAATCTGTTTACAGTAAACAATTTCATTTAAGACCAATAAGAATCATTTGCATTGAGAGAATCATCATTGCCGATGTAATGCCTCTTATCCATGCAAGGCAAATCTGAGTTTGATTCATGTTCTTCAAAACTGGTTGCTGGTGCTAGTTCTATTTGATGAGAACTTAACTCTAGTGACTTCCGCTGACTCAAACCCAGGTTTCCATTTTGGTAACCTGGACATTTCTTGCTCAAACTCTTAGTTGCCAAATTTGTTAGATGTCGATTTGCAGGTCTTGTTCCCTTGAATGTAATCGATAATAAATAAAGGATTTTTTTCTCCCAAACCTCAAGAGGAATTAATCAGCGCAGTCATTATTTTAATGGTTACTTACGGTGGCGTATGTGTGGTAACTGATTGTTATTTATGAGAGTATCATATGGCAGCTCTTTTTTCTTCACAATGACGCGCCCATTTTTTGAGAGTTATCTTGTTTGAGGTGATGTCTTGCATGTAATAGTTTCTGCAAAAAGTTGGATAAACAACTCACCGCAGTAAGTTGACAATCCCATTAAAAAAAAAGAAAAAAACGAAAGAAAACTTGATCACCCTCCTGTGTGTAAGCGTGCGCTATAAGCGAAAGTTTTCTTCTTGTTTTAGGTAGCTTGTCATTGATCTTCCTTGCAGACAGAGTAACATCGGTTCCAGATTGTCCTGCGTCAGTTAAAGTTCTTTAACGAGGTTATGACTATGAAAAGTTTGATACATTCTTGTTAGGTAGCGCTCTAACCCCGTTTTCCGACGCCAAACAAGTTTCCTCGCCTCAAAGAAGACGTAACGTGTGTGGCTAGTTTTTTTGAAAGATCATTTAAAGTAAATAAAGAAAGTGGAGTCTTTCATAATATTTGTACAATATCAGATTTTTCCATACCTCGCTATTCGAATTTTCACTATGCTATAACGGTTAACGACCGGCACATTATTTAAGCAATGGTAACCTCAGATTTAGGTTTACTGAGGTCAGATAGAGTCAGTTATGATTAACTTGGCGATTGTTCCGCTCGGCAGAGGAATAACATAAGAGACACAAGAGGAAACACAACCTCTCAAATGTACAATTCAGTTGGTTCGATAAAAGCCATTCGTGAGAATGTACTCTCTTATTGATGGAACTGTCACTTTGCATGGTGATTGTCCTGTGGTCAAAAATCACGACAGGCAATTCTCCGAACTGGTTAGACCGCATCGTGTTGCTTTTTGTCAAAACGACTTTCTTGTCGCTTCCACTTCTCTGTTGATTTCTCTGGGAGACCGAAGATTTGGGTTCGCAATCATCACTAATGGCGGGCCACCTTTTCACTGAATCTTTTCACTGAAATTAATGTTTGATGTTGAGTTGAATCAAGCACAAATTTGTATTGCGGAAGTAACTGCCACGTCGAGTGCGACTTTATCGGAGAATCTACATTTTCTTTAGCCTGGAAATGCCGAAGTGTGAGAATATTTCAGCTTCTTGCAGTTACAAGTTATCTCAAGAACTTAAGTCGTTTTTTCTGAGAGAGGTGAAACATGGAACTACGTTTTGGGTTCTACTATTATTCCATTGCCCTTGACAGGCAATATTTCGATATCCTTATGCAGGGAGGTCACAAAAAAAAAACACAGTGCAGTTAGGTCATGATTGAGAAACCAAGTGTCATGAGACCATAACTTTTCACCTGGCAATTTAAGCGTTTATAGAATTGATTTCTTTGCCCATGGACTAATTTTCCAGCAGTTTTTCTTGCAAACTTCACACATCAAAGTAGGCCTCCAACATGAAATACACATCGAAAACATCCCGCAGGCATAGACATTGAAATCCAAAAGCACCGAAATTTGGGCCTAAAAGTTATGACCTTACGGCACTAGGTTCCTCGGTTAAGATGTTTCAACACTAAGTTTTTCAGGTATCACCTTTCTGCATGAAGGTGTCGTTTTTTTAAAAAACTCAAAATTGACTTTTAACTATTGTGATTAAAGACTCTCTTTTCCTTAAAAGCCGTGGGTTGATTGGCAGAGCACTTACTTCCAGAACGCGAACGCCACCTAGTGACAGGTGAGGGAAGGCTGTGATAAAAAGTGATTTGTGGGAGGGAGGGCATCTGCTTGCAGCGTAGGCAAGTCAAGCCGAGCCAAGCTGTAAGTTTACGTTCTTTTAACAGCGGCTGCGTTCTCAGGGCTGGGTTCCATAAAGCCAACAAGAATGCCGCCGTATAGCGCCCCTTACAACAGCCGTAAAACCTGCGCCCCTGCATTTATACAAGGAGCTGACGAAAGCTGCTTCTTATCTTATTGTTTCACAATTTTCAACCAATCACAGTTCTCGTACTTGACTTTTCATTCGTTTATAAAACGTTTACGATTTGCATATCGCGAAAATAACGACTGGTCACGAATTACCCTATGGTAAGTTTTTTGAGGTGTTTGTCCTGTGGTTTTTACCTACACCCTTGTTTTGTTCTTTTTTTTGCAGGTAAGTGACCGGCGAAGTTGGAGGGTAATTTATCCACTAACAACGATGGTATCGTAAGTAAAAACAAGCTGGGATATGCAGTTTTTCCTTCGTAGCTATTATCTGTCTCTTCTCTTCGTAAGAAGTACTCACATGAAATTTTCGTTGATGCGAACCATGCACACTCTAGGACATGCATATAAAAGGGAAAAAAAGTGTTACTTTTTGTTTGAAATTCGACCAGGACAAGGAATATTCCGTTAAAAATCTACAAAACCTTAAATAATTATAATATAAAAAAAAACATATTTTGTGGCTTGAAATGCGAAGGCTTTTTAAGTAATAAGGTTATGCGTTCTTGTTATCCTCATCTGCGAATACAACCACCCTAAATGCCTTGGAGGCGAACACCAAAACTGACTTATAAGGCAAGAAAAAAAAGATTTTTCCTTTTACACAACAAAAGTTAAGCCGTTTCCGTTTGCTGTTCTGCTTTTACTTCAAACACTTCATTAAATGGACTTTTAAATCAACTTTTCGAAAAGCTTTCTTTTCGTGCTTGCATGTACTTCAAGTTACGTTTTTAAATTATTTCAATTCGTACTTGCCTTTGGTACGATTGCGTTCTTCGTAACAAAGTCAAAGTGAAATGCGTATTTCGGTTAGGGTTCATATTTTGTCAAAGCTCATTAAGGTGAGAATTCGTTGGTCATTTGGTGAATTTTGGTAAAATCCGTCGAGTGATATTCATAAAAGTCGCTGAAATTCCTTAAATTTTTTATTCAATCAACTCAAGGGCGTGTGCAACCAGCTCTTGATTAATTTCTGAAACAAAACTGTCAGTCAAATGTTTTCTTGCGCTCAGATTCAGTTGCTTGCAGATTCAACAACCGTTTTGCTTTTGAATAATTTGTATTTGTTTTTGAGTCCAGTCATAGTCTGTACAGTAGAAAATATAACAATTCCTCTGAAATGTTTCATTAAAAAAAGGTAGAGTTTTTTTTTTTCAAAGAATCGAAAAAAAGTTTTTTTTTTCTTCTCTCGATCATTGATTTTGAGTCTTGAACCAGAAGCAACAACTTCGTTTCCACCCAGCGTAGCTTCGTAATATTTGTTATAGGTTATACCTGGCAGCTGGCATATGAAAACTATATTTTTCAGCTTTTATGTCAGGTCATCTTCGCCGATTTAAAAGTTACAAGGGTTTAGTTGATTGAGGTGCGAAATCTGGCAACGCTTTCGAGATGTGTACCACTACATGCTTACATTTCACTTTACTTTTTCTTTCTTTCTTTTTCCTTTTTTTAAAGATGCC
>Ga0058701_10000799_pt1 | contig 21203 bp, 10 predicted proteins | sample AgamicOrMae_FD_97039 | JGI IMG/M metagenome (GOLD analysis project Ga0058701, IMG submission 97039) | Agave microbial communities from Guanajuato, Mexico - Or.Ma.e | ecosystem: Host-associated > Plants > Phyllosphere > Phylloplane/Leaf | place: Guanajuato, Mexico | collected 2012-06-04 | reverse complement strand
TTCTGATTTCAGTCGTCTGATATTTCTCTCTTGTTCTCTTTGTTCTTTCTCCCATGTTCACTCATGTACTCTCTATTTCGCCTGTCTCATGTACTCTTTCTATTTTTCTTTTTCTCCTATTCCGCTTCTCTACCTTGTCCTTTTCTCTCTGTCTTTTTCTATTTTCCTGTTACAATCGTGTTTCTTGTAATCTTTTCTCTCTTTCGTACTCACTATGTTGCGCTCTTTTCGTCGTGATCTTCCTCTTGCAATCTCTTTTACTCTTAATCCCGAGCTCTGATTCTGGCGCCCTCACTCTCGTTTACTCTATTTCTCCAACACTAATCTCTATAACATCCCAAATCCTCTCGTATTCTTTTTCTCTTCCAATCTCAGGGTAAAAAATTGTTTTGTTACGGCAACAAAATTAGGGACAACAAATAAATTTTTTGTTGCTGCAACCAAAACTTTTGCTGGAGCAACCAAACGTTTAGTTGATAGAGCTAAACATTTTGTTGTTGTAACAATTTTTTTATCCCTATTTCAACAAATGATTTGATTGGTATAACAAAACCTTTTATACCGTGTATCTCTCTTGAACACTGTCTTTTGTGGTCTTTCTCAATTTGGTTCCAGTTCAACATTTTAAATTTGCTTCACTTGTATACTAATCCAATATTTACGCTATGCCTTTTTACCTTTAGTAAATATACTGCATTAGTTACCATTTGCGATCAATATTTTTATCCTCGACAAACTTCATCCTTCACAATATCGGGTAGACAAAGTGCCAAAGTTGCCGAGAGAATCATAATACGCAACATACATTTGTCATTTTAATCGATTGGGCGTATTTCCTTTCAGGTGTCTCTACGCAAAACGCGCCTGACTTGGTACTATGTGTATTCATATTGAACTAAGGCATTTTATCACTTCGCGACACAATTTCAAATGTAACGGAACTGAACATTGCTACGTCAGTAATTTGTGATTGCTATTCTTCATTATAAGTAAAGCAGCGCGTGACGTCCAGTTGAAACCAATCGTCTCAAATACAGCAGACTATGAAAAGCTTTTAACATCCGTTCATTTCTCTTGCACGGAAAAAATGGTTTTGTTACAGTTACGGCAACAAAGTCAGGGATAAATAATTTTTTTGTTGCTTCAGCCAAAAATTTTGCTGCAGCAACCAAACGTTTTGTTGATAGAACTAAATATATTGTTGTTGTACCAAAATATTTTTGTTATCCCTATTTTAACAAATGACTTTGTTGGTATAACTAAACCTTTTTTTTCCGTGTGGTTTCTTCCAGTTAAGAGAACTTTATCTCCATGGAACTGTTTGGTTATTCGTGATATACGGAGGTTTGAAAACTTTTTCTTGCTTTAAAAATCATCCAAAAAATGTTTTGCAAAAAAATGGAATATTGACGTTTTCTTCGGAGACTGCTAGGAGAGTTTTGCCAGAATTTTCTTAAATAGTCTTTTAAAACTAATAATGACACTGTTGCAGAAAAGTATCTGGAAATTTTAGATAGGAATGAAGCCTTATTGAATTCCAAATCTAAGGTTCTTTGCATGAAGAAAGCTAAACATATCAGCTCGATAATGATTGTGGTTTTGTGAGGTATCAAAAGTGGTTGGTTGTATCGAATAATCGGTTGTATCCTGAGTTATGTCAGATATATTTTTGTATCCGGCGACCGACGGATGAGCGTCCAAATTGCCTCTAGGCGACCAACACGGATGATTGATATAGATTTTATGCATCGATGAGTCCGCCAGCAACATTGCTAGTACACGCTAAAAATTTATAAATTTAGTATTGGCTGCTTGCTTAAGCATTAATAAAACCACGATTAATTTTACCAACCATTACCAAAATTCAACGTTTAAAAAGCGTTTCATAAAACGTTCAAGAAAGCTCTCTCTCAGCATTTTAGAAAGGCAATTAAAAATTTTTGGAGTCATTGCTAAAGTTTTGGCAATTATTGCTAGATTGGCTGTATGCGCTAATAAATAGCTGTGGCTGCAAAACAGAGAATTTTGCGTAATTTTTTACGCCTTTTTGACTTTTTAGCAGTTACATGTTAGCAATGGTTCTTGAAAAAAGTTAACAATGTCTGCAGACATTGCTAAGGTTAGGTAATTACTGTATTCAGTTTAGCATGCTAAAATAAATACAGTAGTACCTCTCATATGTACTAACGAACGCATTAGCAACCACTGCTTTTTTTGTGTGTTTGGATCAAAACTACCGTAAGACAGCTGTAACCCCAAGTTACTTGTTTCATTATCTGAATGAGATACCCATCATATAAAAAAAGCTCTGAAACAGTTCCTTTCTATACAACGCGGCTTCACGTCTTTTAAACTAATGGCGAGCACAAAAATGTCACACCGGAAACGCAGCCTGGAAACGGAAAGGGCGGAGCAACGTAGACCGGACGGACCGGACGCACGGACCGGATACGCCACTTTCAATTATATAAAGGTTGCTCTTTCTATACACTGTCAATTTGCGTAAGGTGAAATTGTCCTCCTCATGCATTGCACCTTTCGTAGTCGAGAGGGACGACAGCGTTGTGAGGCACAGGCACGTAACCTAATTTAAAATGAATTGTTACCACGACAATTACAGTTGTCGCCGTAATAAGCGAAATTGTCACCACAACAAATTAGATATGCTGAGGCTATGTTGAACTAGAAATACATTTCTAGTCACGTGAGAACATTGTTGGCACCAAGAAGTCCTAAAGTTGAAGTCCTCTCCTAGAAATGACGATGCCGAAACCTAATTTTAGGTAAAATTGACAAATAAAGATCAATCAATCACTTAAGAAGAAAAAAATCGGGTTTCAGGAGGTGAGAATCGCTCAAATTTTGTTTTATCACAGCTGATTAACTTTTCAGCTTTGGCAGTGAAAAGCTTTCAGTTTAGTGGCATAAATGAAACGTCCTAATGTGGGTCGTTTAGGTGATTTGCACCGCCATTGGGTTCCATTTCTCAGAGCGTCAATGACGGTTTTCCGTGAGCTTTTTAGCAGAAGTAGGTCAAGGCCACTTTTGCGAACTGCACCCATGCAAGAATGTGAGCGCGGTTGCCTATGCCACAGGGGCGGAGCAATATAAATGATTCGTGAGAGTTCCAGCCATGCCAAATTGTAATTTAGTGGAGGCCCTACCTTTTACGTGTAGGCGACTTTTGTATGTCTTACGCATTATACATGTTAGGCCTAATGTCGACGTTTTCACCCTTTTGTGTGTGAAACCTTTTGTCGACAAGACCTCCGGAACACTATAATAGGAGACACATAAAACTTCTACATTACCTTACGTTACCTTATCCTACCTCACCCCACCTAACCTTGTCGAACGTTACCTATCGTTACGTAACGAACATACTTTACCTAATATCAGTGCATGGCAGTGGGATAAACTGCTAACGATGTTGCTTCTCTAGTATACCCCTTGTGAGATGCCCAACCTACGCGGTGTACATCGCTAACCCTCAAGTTGCCAAGTCCACAATGCTACTAATGAAAATTTAATTTTTGAGTGTACGTTTTACGTTGGGGCAGATTTCGTTTTGCGGAAAATAGTGAGCCCTATTCTATTCCAAAGGACTTCATCACAAACATAAAGCTCATTACAAATTAAACACAAGACGGAACTCTTATAAAGACATTTTTAGTCCTGTGCGCTTCGTTTTTTTTTCGAATATTGATTATTTTTAGGTCAGTTCTATTCGCACGCCTATGTTAATACAAGGGATACTTGAACGCACGAAAGCCAACCTAATACATTTCAAATGGCGGGCAGCGTGTGAATAGTCACTTCGCTATTTTTATAGGGTAAGGTAAGAAAGGTAAGTTGGATCGAAATTAGGTTCGGATTAGTTTGAAATTTCTAATGTTGACTAGTATTGGTTAAGTTTGGAAGGAGTTGGTTTGGTTAAGGTTGTTTTGAAGTTGGTTATAGGTTAAGTCAAAACTTGGTTTGGTCAGGGTTGCCTAGGTTTACGCTGGTTAGGTCATGAGTTTGCTTAAAACAAGATTGGTTTAGTGAAGGTTAGTTAGCTTAAGTTGGTTGTAAGGTACTTGTCCTTGTAAAATTCTCCAGGACGTAGAACTACTGCGCGTATGCCATCAACCTCAATCTCTTTTCTTTCATTGGTTATTTTCCGATTTGTGTCGGATAAGGGTCTCAATAAGTGCCTGTTTTGTCGTACTTTGCGTGTCCCACACGTGAACGCTTTAAACAGATATCTGAAGTACAGTGCGAAACAAGTCCGGCGGGAGTGGTTCGTGCCAGTGGTGTAGCGGCCCAATGACGGCGATGCGCGCCTGGTACGCGCGCCTGATAGGCCCCCCGGCCGCCGGGGATGATGCATGACGTAAGGAGTGTCTTTCTTTTGGCCAGCACCCATACTAAACTGATCCTGAACCACTTTCATATAATCCGCTCGACGTAGACACACCGTATGACCGTTTCTGCTTATTTCCAAGTTCGAAGATTAGAAAAGAGCATTTTTCGTATAAAGTCGGACCATGAGTTGAGCCCTCTCTTGGTCGGGCAAATAAGACCCATTCCTTTTTAACTATTCGCACATATCGGGCTCAGGTATTGTGAATAGATTTACTTTCCGCTGATTATTTGCGGTAAGGTGTATTCTTTAAAATTTATAGTTTTAATGTTATAAGGATAATCTTTGGTATGTTACGCATACCGCCCATCGTCGGGTTTTTCAGAGATTTTGGATTACAATGATCTTGAAAAAGAGTTGTACAAAAAAGTAACTGTCATTTACTATTTTTTTAACGGAAGATACATGCCCGTCTTTCTGAGGAATTTTATTGCAATTCTTTTCATGTATAAAGCCTTTACAGTTCAACAGTTTTCCGGTTAACATAAACTAACAATGAGATAAATTGAATGATATGCATGAGGATCTTTTAATTGTGTCAAACTTCATGCAACACGCAGAATGCCGCCATCGACGTTAAGTCCGTTAGTAAAATGCTTTCCTCCTAATCTTTGTTTTCAAGGTTCCCTTTTTCATACCGGTAGCTATGTCTTATTCCTTTCTTCGTCTGTAAGCATTAATCGTACTCTTAAACTTAATGAAGATTTTGTCCTTTTTAATCCAATAAAACCCGCTTCACTTGTTTTAAAATTATGTTTAACCAGATTTTTTGAGCATTTTTAAAGACAAACCTTTGTGTAGGAGAATCATCACCATTCAAAACTAGTTTAAAATCGTGCTTATATTGTAGTTTGCAAGTTTAAAGGAAGAACTTCCTCGTGAACAGTTTTTATATGAGAAAGTGAAACTGTAGTTGTCGACTTTGCGAGTTCCGAAGCAGAAGGTCAGATGCCTGCCTAAACAATCAAAGAATTCTCCTGCTACGAAATATTATATTTTGTGTATCGTAACGTGAGAATTAAGGTCCCGCACTGAACGTGTCCCAAAATTCGACATAGTCCATTTTGCGGCGAGGCTGTGTCCTTGCTTGTCACGCTGACATTATTTTTCCGATCCAACTCTGGTTGCATCCACTATTGTCACATTCCCTTCTCCTTTTACAGAGAAATGGCTCGGAATATGCACGACCTTGAAAGGGATGCTCTGCTTTCATGTAATAGCACAACGTTAAAAGGTTGCCAAGACTCTTGTCCTTACACTCATGTGCCTACTCCAATTTCGAGGATTCTAACGCGATTTCAATCCTTTAACTTTGTTCTCAAGGATACAAGTCTTTGAATCATCTTTCAGATACCCAAAATAGTGCTGCTGCCTCAGGACTGTTTGTAAAATCGAAATCGTAACCTCTCACGTCTTGTCAACATTTTCACTATAAAGAGAATCTTAAATTCAGATGCAACAAAAGTCAAATCACTGATCTGAAAATAAATTCAGTGCAATTATGCCCTGAATTTCAAACATGGTTTTTAATTTATATGAACTTCGTGTTTTAAGAATGATATAACTGAAAATCAGTGAATATTTAATTTACTGGAGCTTTTTCAGATCAGTAATTTGACTTTTTGTTGCATCTTAAATTCAGATTCTCTTTTTATAGTGTATTGTCACTCGGGGCGTGGGCACAAGGCATCAACCCTTCTGTCTCCAATCCGGAGGACACCGAGACAGTTACTGCTGCAATTGGCGTCAGACAGAAGAGCGGAGCGAGTTCGGAGCGAAACACGGGACTAATATAGTGGTTGAACGTTTGTTAGTGGTCGTAATGTAACAAAACGTTGAATAACTGAATGCCTGATACTGTTTCTCAATAGAATACTTTTCAGTTCGAGAGTAAAAATTTTATCTTTTTTGTTTCAACGTGGATTATCATCCGTTACATTATATAAAAAAAAACTTACAACCACGTTGGTTAGGTTAGGTTAGGTTAGGTTAGGTGATGCCCACTCCACTAGTGCCACACTCGCCGTGGTAATATTCAGGAGGTGGAATATTCCATCTTTCGAATTAACTGCTTACTGGATGCACTATTCTGTTATGGTGGCTAATATGAAGCATTGTTTGAATTCTTGGGATAAAGTTGTAATTTGAAAGAAATTAGTTTGTTCGTAATTCAGGGATGAAAGCGAACCGCTTGGGAAAGCAAGCTATATTTACGCTGATACCGTCGCGATAACACCCCATACACATCTTAATATAGTGACTTATCGTAAGAATTATGGCTGATATATCGTCGTAATGAAGTAATTGTGAATAGACCCATATAATGAACTACTTTGGATCATTATACTATGGCCTCATTAACTCGGTGTACTGCGGTAGCCACGAAAAACGATTCCAACACAAATTAATTTTGATTTATTTTTAATAAACAAAGCTATAAGGGTAGAGGACTATCCTTGGACGGAGAAGTACTATCACGGGACCAAGTTTTGGCAGCGCGGTCGTAATTTTTCGCTCTCGTAGGTTGGTAGCAGTCCAGGGAAACGAACAAAGGTAGACGAACGGCCAATCGAAAGCGTCTTTGCTCATTTCGACGCCCTGCTGCCAACCTTTGCCCGCAAAAAAATTACCAGTTGCTTTGAACTTGTGTCAGCGGTAGACTAGCTCAGTGACGGACTCGTGGTTCTGAGACGCTCCCCGAGTTTTCCTTGGCTGACTCGTTGTGTGCCAACCTTGACATTGTGGAATACCAAACACACGCAAGGCAAATACACCGTACAATAAATTTGAAAGGTTGTGATTTCCGCGTCTTGAGTATTCGTCTCCCAAGCCGCGAGGAGCGCCATTGGAGCGAAGCACGAGGCACTAAAAATATCCTTACCTGACCCGCAACGATTTTGAAATCTTACCCTTGTATTTCTAGGTCGTTTGTCCTCTAAAAAAAAAGTTGAATGAGGAATATAATATGGAGTATCCAACCTACAAAGCGGAGCGCAATCGTACGAAAATAAATTTCACAATTATATTTTGCTATTTGTTTCAGTTAACGCGAATCCTTTCTGTGAAATGGTATAGTTAAGCGCATAGATCACAATGTCGACATATTCTTCGGCATTGCTGTATTTGTAGGAATAAATCGTCAGGATTCCCTGTAAACCGATTCCGCATCTTGTTGGGAGAAGGCTTTCTCGCTCAGTTACATGCAGAGAAATTGACTTTGTTGCCCTAACAAAACGGTTGCTTACCTCATAAAATCAAAATTGTTGTGGTGACGATTTTACCTCTTACGGCGACAAATACAATTGTTATGCTGACAATTCCATTTGTTGGGGTGACAAATGCAATTGTTGTGGTGACAATTTCACTTGTTGGGGCGATAACTGTAATTGTTGAAACGTCTCTTATTGTTCTTGCAACAATAATTGAAATTGTCACCTTAACAATTCTGGTTTACTGAGGCTGTATTAACAACTTGTGGCTCGCTCTGCTCGGCTTGACGACGGAAGGTTGGACACTACACGGAGGAAATTACTGTTGCCTCAACAAGTCGTTTTGTTAATAGCCTCAACAAACCATAATTGTTGTAGTGACAATTTCATTTGTAACAAAAACAATATGATTTGTCACCACAAGAAATATAGTTGTTGTCGTAACAAGTGGCATTTTCACCACAACAATTCTGGTATGCTTAAGCTATATTAACGAAACGTTATGTTGAGACAACAAAGCCTGTTTCTCCGTGTTTAGGTACTCCAATACGCGGGCATTTGAACGATGGGTAGCGTGTGCAGCCGTGGCCATGTAGCCCATGCTGCTCCTCTTGAGATAGATGCCCAAAAGTGCCATTCGCCGGTTCGGTGGGGCTGCGAATCGCCTCGCTGCCTACTTTATCATTTTGCGGATGCAATTAACCGTGCTATTTGTGGAATGGGAACCTTCTTTGGGCGCGGGACTTGGCCAAAATAACTTGTGTTCGTGTTTGACCATCAACTGGAAGAGATCGAACTTGTTGACATTGTCTTAGAAGGGTATTGATTGTTCTTCGAAGTTTACAAGACTTGACCCCTAAGCCAATGGACAAAGCGCTCCTAGCTCAACACCGCTCTTTGATAAATATGCATACACTGTGATATCGATCTGGAATTTTCTACCTTTCGTCACTTAGTTAAGCGGGAAAAAGGGTTTTGTTATACCAAAAAAAATCATTTGTTAAAAGTAGGATAACAAAAATATTTTGTTACAACAACAAAATGTTTGGTTCTATTAACAAAACGTTTGGTTGCTGCGGCAAAATTTTTGGTTGCAGCAACAAAAAATTTATTTGTTGTCCCTAATTTTGTTGCCGTAACAAAACCGTTTTTCGCGTGTTGTTGAGCGGAGCTAAATAATCGGCGTGAGGCGCAAAGTAGGCCATTCAATTGAACGTAAAAATAGCAGTGGCAGCTAAATCGTTATTTAATATAGCAGCCGTCGCTAACTTTTTAGCTGTCATTGTTAACTTAACCTGGAGCTACTAATAGGTTAGCACACGCCTATAGGCGTGTGCTAACCTATTTAAGACAGATTTGCTCAATCTGTATACAGATTGAGCAAATCTGTCTGTTTAGCAGTCATTGTTAACATTTTAGTAGCTACATCTAATGTTAGCAATGATTGCTAAAAAGTTACCAGTACCTTTATGGACCTGCTATATCAAATAACGCGTCAGCTGCCATTGCTTACTACTCTATCTTTTCCGTGCTAACGTAAACCAAGCGTGGAGGCGCTCACTTCGTGGGTGTAGTTCTTCCCCCGGAGGTGTAAGCGTTACCAGGCTTGGTAGCCGCGGAGCAACAGCAGAGCAAAGAACTAGGTACTCAGCCAAATTTAGGTTAATAACCTAACCTTTGCTACCTAAACGATGCAGTTTGGTATTTCGTTGATTCTCATGTGATGTACTGAGATTAGATTATGGTAAAACATATATGCGATGTAGATTTTATCGGTTAGAGATAGCTATAAAAGTACGAATGAATGTTTGCTACATGGATTGGTGTAGGGATGGACGTGGATGGTAAATGGATTTTGATATGATTGATATGAAACGCTTGAAGGGTGGTTATATGAATGGTTGACGGCTAAATGGATCGTACGGATTGTTGAGTTGTAGATATCGATTAAGATATGCATGCAGTAATGAATTAAGGATGCATGGATCGATATGGATACATGGAGCTATAGGTTCATGGAAATAGAACCGAGTTTTTATCGTCCATTTTCTTCAATCAGCAACATATACCTATTCATTTTTCACATTTTTTTTGGAAGTGGTAGACTAAATTAAAAGGCAACGTCAAAGATTCCTGCTTTAACCCACTTTATAAGTAAAACTACGTTTGATGGCATCAAAATTTTCCAAAAAGCAACTATTGCTAAGGCACACGGCATCAGTCATAAATATCCTTGTCTAGATTATGTAATCGTGAGCTCAAATCCATTTGAAATCAAGTGTTTGGTTGTTAGAAGTCTACTTTTTTACTTTCTTTAATAATCTGAGTGAGCACTCGTTTTAGCTGCAACGCAATAGTAAAGTTGTAAAAACGAAGTTGGAGGTTCTAACCATTTTAAGTTATTCAGTTTTATCCCGCGGAAACTTTTTCGCTCACTACGTCAATACCGCACGGATAGTTTAGATTTCCATAAATCTGAGTGTTGGAATACCGCGACCTGTTAAACTGTATTCGTGGAATTTTTCTTCTTTCCTCGCGTAAACATTTCCAATGTCTTGCCATAGAATCCAAATTTCTTTCTCTGATTTAAAAAAAATGTTGGTATTGGGTACACCTGTACCTTTTTCAAGGTTTGGAAGTAAAGTAGGAATGAACAGTACCGGTATTCATTTTTTTTAAAGAAGGGATATTATTACTTGTAATCAGGTCAAAAGAAAAAGGATTTGTTAAGATCTAGTGATTAAAATATAGCCATTGACATAGGAAAAACGTAATACGAGAACACATTGTTTCAGGGAGTTCTTACCTGCTTTGGGTGTGAAAATGAAATAGGGGTAGTATAGGCTACGTATTTTGGTTATTTTTCAAGATAGGCCTATGCTCAGCCATATCATTCAAAAGGTCTCGGCGAGAGCTTTCCATTGATGTGGCTCAACATAGGTCCATCTTGAATAATTACCTGTTACGAACTACTCCCGTATTTTCACACCAAGAACAGGTAAGAAGTCCCTATTATAGGTGTTTAGGTTTTACTGTGTAGGTCTTTCTTAAAAACAAAACGAAGCTACGGCACAAAACCCGTTTTATATTCAACGCAAATCAGGTGCAGCATTACCCAAAACAGGAAATACTTTATTCTTGTGATTTACGTTTGTTGATGGCGTATATTGCTGGATTTGATGGGCAGGTGAATAGATGCATTCGTGAAAATATCTGTGCTGATAGTAATTGGACCTTTACGTTGTCCAATATTAAGTGTTTTTTGTCGTATTTTTTTCCCTCAACCCTATTTATACGGCTGATTCGGCCTTCTCTGGGAAATGAAATACTCCTCTGATGAAGTCGGAACATGCAACTTTGTTGTCTAAAACTGAGTTTTCTATAAATGAACTTCTCGGGGGCAACCTTTTTCTGAAAAATCATGGAGGTCATTATATCACCCAATTACCCCGGGGAAATTGACTTAATTGAAGAGGATCAGCTGTTTTGCATGGTACTATTTTATGGTTTAACCTTTATGTATTCGTCTAGGCTGATATCCTTTGGAGGCCTAAGTCTCTGGTCCAAGAATATCTTTTATACGGAATATTGGACGAGAATGAGAATATATAGCTACTGTGTATGGACGAAATTATCATGGATAACGGAATGGACGTTTCTGCACTGACATATTATCGAAAGCTGACTACTACAATGGACCTCTTATGCCTTATGGATCTGTTATATTTGCATGGCCATGGGTAACTGGCATGTGGATATCCATAATGAATTTCTATTCTTAGCGCAAATTCCGGAAGTGGTCTATTTCTCTTAGTAACTTTATTCTGAAAAGAGAGACCTGAGTATGTTCCTCTACCTTCAAGATTTTTCTTCGTCAGAGATATTTTTGATCCTAATAATGATTATCAGCTCAAGAATATATTGATCTATTCACAACATCGATAAGAGTATTGTTGATCTCAGAATAAATTTTTGTGAGTGACGTATTCTCCGACCAAAGGTGTTGCGGCAAAGCGCTTTCTGACGATTATTGTATGCACCTAGCATTTATCGATTCGCCTTTCATAGTTCTCCTGGGAATACAGCTTATTGGTTGGTTGTAAACTCATTGTCAACACACGTCAGCATTTTCCACGCCCGGGGAATTCTTTGAACTCGTAGAGAACGTATTAATTAGAGGCCCGAGTACTGGTAAAGTATGGCGGTAAAATCTTTACCGTGAATTACTTCCACGACGTACAGTGATGTCCATATGTGATGAGCCAAACAAAATCTAGGGACTTTTTTGTAAACTAATGTGTGTTCGTAGCATTGCATTGGGAGGGCAGTGGGAGGGTGTGGAGGCAAGAGGAGGTGCCCGCCTTTCCCCCGGAACCTTCCCAGTCCTACCCCACGCGCTGCTGCCAACACACATTAGTTTACAAAAAAGTCACTAGATATTGTTTGGCTCGTCACTTATGGACATCACTGTACTTACAATACTTGAGGGGACATCCTTTAATTACGTTAGGCGAAACAGGCCACTTATAGAGCCCCCCCCCCCCGTGGTTACGCTAACGTTACCAAATGGTTTGGGAAACAGCGTAACCACAGCCCTTCCGTCGACGCCCCCTTCCCAAGAACATAACTAATGAATGCTCCCTAAAGATTTACGTTAATACAGATTCGCATTTCTTATAAATTATAAATAATTTTGCGGTAACGAGTATCTGTATAAACGCATAAACGAAATTTACTATAGGTTAAAATCGGCCATTACGCTTTTGTGGAGAAGACAACGAAACTATGTAGCACAAAGTGAAATTACGAACGTTACCAGAAACTTCGTCGTCCTACTCTGAGTGCTATCGAGCTTTGGGTGAAAATATGTAAGCGTTGTCAAAAGGAGTGATGTATGATCAATATGAACTGTCGCATTATGCAGCCTCATTGCTTGGGGTCTATATTTTTTCGAAAAATCGCGAATCAAATTGAAGCCAAAGATACGTAACCTAACCTACTTTAACCTACCGATCATCAATCCCATACCGCCTACTTGCGGGCGGCAGTTAGTTACTCCCTCCAAGAAGTAAGCGGTATCTGGCTTAGAATTAGCCGAGTTCAACGGTAGATCATCAAGGCTCATAGCTCGTTAACTAAATTTAGGTAACCCAACCTAACCAAGGTTTACCTATTCTAGCCTACGCGGTTGTAAGAAAGCAATTATCATAATGGTATCAAAGATGAAAACGTGGTGGAACATGCGGTAGAAAATGGCACCTTTCAAATTTTCACGAAGGCACACATATGTTTGCATTCGATTCTTTTATTCATGAACTGCAAAAATGTTTTAATAACATCCGTTTGTCCTTTAGAACGAAGGTACTATCGAAATCAAAAGTTGTCTCACTTTTCTCAGGGTATTTTCTATGCGTAAGACTGGCGCAACTTTTGAGCACCACTGTACTTGAAACGGACCTTAGCGATGACTCACTCTACCGTCACCCAAGGATTATACCGCTTGATTCTCGCGTCAGTAAGTGCCGCCGAGAAGTGGCATCAGGCTTGGTGACTTAAGGTTAGGTTTATTCAGTTATCCTGTTCCTCGATCCGCTATTGCTAACCTTGACGACGAAAGATTGCGAGACATTCTTTGAATGAGTTCGTAGGCTTATTAGTAGCGATCGAAAGTATTTTCGGTACAGCCTCATATCGATAATGCTTAATCTTTTTCGTTTTCAAGTCTTTTAATTTTTATTCATCGACTTATGAATGTATCGAAATTACTTTACTACATCCTTTATAATTCTCAATGAAGACCCATATACCACTTACAAGGGAAGTACTTTAACTTGCCGCCTCCGATTTTGTTGAAACTTTCAGGACTCAAAGGTAGTTGTAGGGAAAGATACCCAAGCCCAAAACTTGCTGCCAGAATGCATTTTTTCTACCCTAAAAACAGCGTTAAAAATTGAACAAAAATGTTAAAACATGGAAATTTTCCAATATATTTAAAACGGCTGGAAATATTGCAAAATCCTCAAAATTTCTGGCTTGGGCGCTCTTTCTTTTCTACAAGGAATAATTATTGGTTTTAAATTATAACAAAAAAATATTTTTTGTACCAAATTGGACGCTATTTTTAAGGTAGTAAAAATGAATTTTGGCAGCAATTTTGTAGAATCTTTCCATATCGCTATCTAGCAGTCCTGAAAATTTCAAGAAAATCTGGGGCGGGTAGTAGGACTCCCCTTGTTGGTGAAGGCTAGTAAAACATTATGCTTCTTGGACTAAATTCCAATTCGTAAACAATAGCCCATCAATTTCGCGAAATTCGTGCAATGGGGCCTAGCCAAATTCTGAGTCGGGATAGTAAAAGCGAGTTTTCGCTCGCAACACGAAAACGAGCGTATCTCTTGAGCCGAACGAAAATAGTTGAGTCTTGTCCACCTCGCCTACGTGCGTAGCTGGCAACAAGGAGGAACCGAATGTGACGCTTCGGCCGAGTTATGCACCTATAATTACCTCATTCGAGTACGTCACATCCACGTCCTTATTACGTCATCGCGACGTCGGGCGCAGACGTCGAGATTTGGCGCGCATTGCTCGGGGACGCTGCCTGCCTTAGGCTTACTTACCTCGCCTTCCTTTACCTGGAATGAAAACATTTAGTTTTGCGCGTATTGGGATTCGATCGAGTACCGAAAACAAGCAAAAAGTGATTGTTAATAATCCTGTAAAAGTACCTTAAAAGTATCGAAGTGACTATTCGCACGCTGCCCCATTTAAAATGTATTAGGTTGGTTTCCGTGCGTTCAAGTCACCTCCCATTTAAAATGCATCAAGTTGGTTTCCGTGCGTTTGAGTCTCACCTGTAGGCGTGCGAATAGACCTAAAAGTATTAAGAATTAATAGGCCGTGGCTATTCACCCGTCGGCGCTAATATATGGAGACTTAAACGCACGTAATGAATTTTAAATGGGAGGTGACTTGAACGCACGGAATCCGACCTAATACAGTTTTAGGGGCAGGCGGGCGGATAGCCTTTTCGTAATTAAAATTGTTGATAATTTGCGAGGATTTCCTTTTTTTTCCTTTCGTGAAAAACTGCTGTTTGGACTTCTTGAAAACTACTCATTATTGTATTCAATTAAGGAATTACGAAGGATTTTTTGTTTTATTGAAAAAGTATGATGACTAAGTGAAAAAATCTTCGTGCGGTTTTCGCTTTTGGCTGTTTGCCAAAAGGCATCGCTCGACTGTAATGGGTTAAATATGTAGCTAGGCCTAGTCATGTTAGTTTTGTTCGGATTTTTTTTTTATCAAAACCAGTTGCATGCAATGCTTGAGGATAACGCAGTCGCGTCCAGTCCGATCTACGGGACTGGTAAAATAAGAATTGCTCCTAATCCATTTCCCACGTTTTTCTTGTTTTTTTTTGCAAAAGAAAGGTTAGTTTACTTTTTTCTACCTCATGGGTCAAACCACTGCCAATTCATTTTGGTTTAGTAGTTTCAAAATCACCCAAAAAGCAGTCAAAGTCTGAGCATAATTGAAACATTCAGTTCCAGATTACTTTTGTCATTTCTTCGGTGACTCATAATTTTTTTTGTCGTTTTATTCAAAGTTTATCTACTTTAATTTATCTTTTAAAGAAAGGTTGATCCAGCCCTCTTAAAAAAAAACTAATAAATAAATAAAAAATCCTTTGAAAATTGGGCTTGAATTCCGTTTCGCGCAGAGCACGTGCATTTTTAAAACTGTCTCAGGCCATTTTTTTAAATTAATCGTTTTCCCCCTTCCCTTTTTAAAAGTCTTTCAGGTGCAACTTGACGTGAGGAAAACCAAGACACCAAATTCATTTATTTCTCTTAGCACGGCATGATATTTCGCGTCGGATAAAATCCTTGTTCTAATAATATCTAAAAAAATCAGAGGATATTAGTTAGTTCACTTGCACTGAAAGTCTGACGATGATCTTTAGAGGTATCTCTATAATAGGAAATTTGAGCACTGTATCACGGGAAGTTGAACCTACTATTTATGCACAACGCGTTTTGCTTGTAAGCTGACGCCTCCGTACAGTTGAGATCTTCGTGTCGCATTCCAGTGACTTTTATTTTTTTCGAATTTGTTTTGGTAACAATGCATTTGAATACGGAGTACTTGCACAAAGGCTGCTCGTTTCAGTGGTATTGCCAACGTAAGTTTCTCAAAACATCAAGTCCCTAGATTTCAACGCGACACGATTTTGGATCTCCACTTGATGTCTCGGAACATGTGTCAAGTAATTCTGTGTGGTCGACAATCTGCAGTGCCAATCAGAAAGTTCACTCTCGATAAAAAGAAAGAGGAAAGATATATAGTGGAACCGATAAGTTAGAGGAGGAGGGACAGATTTTTTTCTCGCTTGCGAAGGTTTTTCACCAATCCAGTTTATTACTTTGACAGGTTCGAGCATCTTCTCTCTCTCTTTTTTTTTACGGAGGCTTTTACTCACAGAGGTTGCAGTTAAAGCCTTCTCACTTACTGAGGATTATTTTTTTAAATCCCTGCTATTTTTTTAATATTAATATTTTAAAAAAGCTGGCGGTGCAGACCTGAAGTGGAAGTAGAACCTTGACCAGTGACTAAAATATTTTAAGCCACATATCAAGCATTTGAACTTTGATTCACTTCCCCCTTCTCTAACGTCATTTGTCTTTCACAGCTAAGAAAGTTGAACGGAAAACAATCACCTTCACGCAAAAAAATGACTTTTTCATTAACAAAAAGGTATCTGTGACACTGACAATCGCGCTTTGTCCGTATACCGACTACAACCCTATCTGTTGAAATAAATATCATTTTTTGTCGCCTTTACTCATTTCTTGCCGCGATTGCAATTTTTCTAGCAACTGTAACCAAATAAAAATTGTCGTCTAAATTGCAATATTTGACAGTCATTTTTTTTTTGCGTGTTGGTGGACCAGCCCCCTTCCCCGTCGCTCGCTTGAGTTTTTTTATTCTAGAAAAATCGATCAGTAAACAAAATGTTATTAGCCTAAAAAAAGTTCTATCGGTCTATTTATAACTGATCATAACAAGTCGGCGCATACTTTTTACTTAACTATCATGCACTCTACGGCTATGTAAGTTACTTCTTAACGTTTTAGATAATCAAAAGCGAGAAGGAAATTGAATTTTTTCGTTAATCAATGACTTAAAAAGAAAGTAAAGGGTTTATGTCGCGTTCTCTTAAGATGCCCTTCCTTCTGTTTATCCCCACTGGTCACGTCGCAGTGACCCCTCCCCCCGATGGTTTAAAGTAAAATATGGACTGCGATTGGCTTGAACGGAAACAATGCTCCCACTAAATTGTCCTAAGTCCTCTCTCACTTAAGTCAAGAATCGAAATGTCTCATTTAAACAAGCCACCGTTGTCTCACTCTTAGAGTGAGACTGACAGAACCTGCGCAGGTAATTTCACATCTTAATTATCCAGTTTTTAATTAGTTTAAGAATTCACTGAGCAGGATTGTGCGACCAGTTTAAAGCCAGAGCGTTTGTAGCTATAATAATTTTGCTGGACATTCTGTCAATCGCACATTTCGTCATCTACTCGGTGCAAGCGTCATCGATGACATCATCGTGAGTTTTGCGTCAACTTGGGGAACGTTCGTAAAGCATAATCTCCATTTTATGTTATTTCATTAACTTTTTAATACCCCCACAACCCAATTACCTGAGAGTACTGCTAAACTGAATGAAGTGAATATTCACACGCTGCCCCATTTTAAATATATTAGGTTATTGGTGTCTGTGCGTTCAAGTATCCCGTGTATTAACATAGGCGTGTGAATAGAACTGACCTAAACTCTATTATATTGACGGATGAACCATTCGTTATTTTTAACACATTTCCTGCCTGTTGTGTTCTACGTTGCTCAGCCGAGCGGAGCAGTTGTAGAGATAGGCACAGTGCACTCCTAATCTCCTATCTCGCCTAGCCTAATGCCGAGCTATGGCGGACCTCAAGTAGGTACAAGGAACCATACCTATTTAACGCGTTCGCAGAACTTAATTCTCGTTATGCAATGAAACAGCGAATAACGCGACAGAAGAACCTACAGTACCTACGTGTGTTCTCCGGTCTTCAACGTCTTGTAAGATGTTGATAACCTTTAAAATTTTCCGTGTATAAACAATCATCTAACTTGTTATTATGACTCATTGTGATTGTAAGATTTAGTCACACATATATATTTAGACTAGCGTACTTTTATATTTATCAGTTTTTATCGCATAAAACTGTCTTGAAATCATAAAGAACACGCTAAAAGTTTAGTTGTGAAAATTCGCTTTATTAAAAATTCACTTGTAAATAGTGGAGAAAGAACTACGAATTTTCTAATAGTGGATCACTTTTTACTCTTTATAGGTGAAATTTTACTCCTAAAGCATTTTTACTGCTATTTTTTTAGCGTGTAAGTCATTTATTGTTTGTGTATCGTTTTCTGTTGTCTCGTTGGGCGTAAGTGGTAAGTTTATACCAGTGTTTTTTTCCGCTTTAAATTGAAATTCCTGCGTAAGAAAAATGGAAATGAAAATAGTCTCGTATGGCTTTCTGTTAATTTCCGTCTCTAGAGAATCGAATTCCTGGTGTATAATCGATGGATAAAATTCGTTTTTTATATGATAGGATGAATTTTTGACTCGACATAAATCGAAATTCCACCGTATGAACGAAAAAAACACATCGAATTATCGTTGAACGAGTGAGGTGATGCGTGACTCAGAGAGAGTACGTCCAGCACTTCCTCTTCAACTTCTGCCACCCGTTAATTACTCCACATACTCATAGTAATTTCGAAGGTTGCGTTTGGTGTTAAGCCTTCCGTCGTCGAGCGAACATCATCGCAAATCGAGGTACTGGGCCCGTAACCTAACTTAATTTAACCATAAATCGGGGGCTACAAGCATTAAGCGTCCAGTTCAGATTTGCGTTTTCTAAACCGTCCATTGCGTTAACTCGTTTTCTAAACCGTACAGTTGCGGCGCCCGCCGAAGTAGCCCACTTCTGTCGCTACAAAAAATTTTATTTTTCGACCAATTTGCGTTTTGAAGGGTGTATATTAGAGACAATACTTTTGTCTACAATATCCACTCTTCAAAACGCAAATTGGCGGAAAAATATTTTTTTTTTGTAGCGTCAGAAGTGGGCTACTTCGGCGGGCGCCGCAACTGTACGGTTTAGAAAACGAGTTTGCGAACTGGACGGTTTAGAAAACGCAAATCTGAACTGGACGCTTAATGCTTGTAGCCCCCGAAATGATCTCACTTCGTGTCGCCGCGCTCTCAGTGAAGTGAGGCACTATGCACTTAGCATCAGATAATTTAATCCGAACGCGGTTGAATGTCGTTAATGAAATTAAAGCTATACCCAAAGGGTTAAAAAAGGTTAAAATGCAGCGTTTGGAAACCGAGTTCTAACTTTTACAACTGAAACAAAGATCTATTTGAGGATAGTTCAATCCACAAAAAATTGATGGTTTGTTTAGGTAGTGTTTCGGTATCTAGAATTCATGCGAGCGTTTATTCACACGCCTTTTAGGAAAGCTTTAAATACGATTTTGGTTTACGATCCTCTCGAATCTGCTCACGTGGACTGATTAATATGTACCCCCTGCAACCGCCTACACTTGGGTGTGCTGCGGTTGCCTACCTTCGCTCGGAATCACCCACAGTTCTCCCCGTAGTGCCGAGTGAAGTTAGGTAACCGCAACACAGCCGTGTGTAGGAGGTTGCAGGGAAGACGGGACTTATCTGTCCACGCGAGTAAAGATCCTCTTACATATAGATACTTCTTAAGGAACTTTGAACTTTCCTTGTTTTACGAAGTAATCAGAACGTGTGAAATGTTTGCATACCATGATACGATACAGGCTGCAACACAGAAGGTAGAGTATGCTACCTGTTAAATTACAGTTTTTCATGTAGATTTACAGTGAACGATTCAAAGTTTTAAGGCTTTATAAAAGCGCTTGTTCTTATGCCTGGAAGGTTCAACGTATTCGCAGTTTCAAGTCTGTGAATAGTCGTCGGAATCCGCGCTCACAGCTTCCTGGAACTGTTTGAGAAGGTTAGGTCGGGATAGGTTAGGTTTTTCCGTGTTGAGTTGGGGTCGAGTTAAGCTTGGAACCGTCAGTTACCTCTCGTTAGAAATTTTCCGTTTCGGGCTGTTAAACCAAGCTCATTCAAAAAGTTTACGTTAAGCCGGCCCGACGAGGCAGCTTCGTGCGTTTCCGGTCGAGCTGCACGCTGGTTCGGACGGAGTGCGGGATGGCTCGGGTATTCTCGGGTGTGTTCGGCGGAGTTGCGTCAAGATGAAGAGAGCGACAGCTCAGACGGAGTGGCGTGACATGCATACCGCGCGTCATCTCCCGTAATCCTATGATAGCTTAAACATTTTGTTTCTGAGTTGTTGTGTTGGCAACATGTCAAGCGACGTTTGCGGTCGAATTTTCGCCCGGTTGAAACGAGGTCACGTCACTAGTCGGAAAACGCGATCCACGTGAATCGTCTCTCGATTCCTTTATCGCTCTAAACATATTAGGCTCATGTCCACTGATACGTCAAACGAAAGATATGCATTTCTTATGGAACAAGGCTGCTTCTGTTTCCAAGAAAACCTTCAAAACCAAAATGATCCCTCGAATGAAAAATCGAACAGGTACAAATGCATGTTTCAAAAATCGATCAAATGAACTCATTCATTTGAAAAAACGATCAACTCTGTTATTATACATTGCAGTTGACCGTTTTTTTTGTACTCTTTTACTTGACTGATTTTTGAAACATGCCCTTTCACTTGATCGGTTTTTCATTGAAAGAATCGGAAATGAGCTATCTACTCACGTACTGTTGTGGTTGTACTACAAAAGTAGTGCAACCTCAACGTATTTGTTATCTAATTTTTCTTGGTAAAATAATGTTTGATTCCATACAATGTTAAGAAAATAGTCGCTCATTTTCTTTATAAACTTTTTAATTTGGTAAATATGCTTCTTTTACAAAAAAATGTTGAAAAAAAGGGGAATTTTCCCAAATATCCATCTTTGAAGCTTGTTGTTTCTACGCAATCCCCCCCAAAAAAATCAGCTGGACGAGAAGGAGTAAATTCTATAGACATAGTAGAACGGTTAAAATTTGTTTTGTGTTACGTTGATTTTCATGTCTAAAATATTGTTTTCGTCGCAGGTAAGCTGGGATGCGGACTTCGATAACTTACACTCCCTGCTAATCCACAGGCCCAGCTTAATGTATCCAAGGCAGGTAATTGGAACTTAATATTTTGTCTTAGCCTTGATGTTCGATGTTTTTAATTTTAATTATCATTCGCAAACCAGCGATCCCGCACTTTGTTAATTTTAAAGGTTGCATTTTTATTCCGTGTGTTTGACCTCTCATCAATAAGTCAAGTGGAGCGAAGCACAGACAAGTAGCCTTTTACCTAATGTTTTCAAGACTGTTGGTACCGCTTAATTCTCATAGCACAGCTATGAGCTGTTTCCGTACACACGCATGACTCTTGGCTCCTGTCAAAATCACGTTTTTTTGTGGTATTTCTT
>Ga0058701_10000798_pt1 | contig 21215 bp, 13 predicted proteins | sample AgamicOrMae_FD_97039 | JGI IMG/M metagenome (GOLD analysis project Ga0058701, IMG submission 97039) | Agave microbial communities from Guanajuato, Mexico - Or.Ma.e | ecosystem: Host-associated > Plants > Phyllosphere > Phylloplane/Leaf | place: Guanajuato, Mexico | collected 2012-06-04 | reverse complement strand
TGGTCAAAAAAGAGTCACTTCTTGATTTTTCGGAAGTTTCATTCAAAAAGTGCTAATTTATTACTTATTTGATCATTATAAAAGTAAATGCATATTAAATCAATATTTAATATAAATATACGCAAAAAACAAAAATAAAAACAACATAATAATAGTAATCCTATAAATAAGATTTGAAAATTCGTCTGGAAATTGTGTATTAGTCTGGAAAAAAATACCTGGAAAACCATTTTTGGTCAGGGAAAAGTCAGGGAAAATTGTCGCGGCCCTTCAGCGGCCACCCTGTCGAACTAGCGAAACCTTGCTGAAGGTGAAGTTTATCTCGCGTTAATCGATAACAACCCTGTTTAGGAGAAAAAGGCTCAAATAAACAAGCGAAGCCATAGACGCCGAGTCGGCGTCACCACATAAATGACATTTCATCTCAGAAACGGATGATTGCCGAGAGAAAAAAAAAACACACAATTTCGAACTCGTGAAACCTTGCTTAAGATGAAGTTTTTTTTTCAAATCACAAGAAAATGTCACTTTTAATACATAAAATCAATGAAACAGACCTGTAGATAGCACTCGACCGCTAAAGCGCGTAGGAATACTAATTACCCCGCACACTTCGTCCTCAGGTTACTTCTTACGGTAATCCGACAATAGTTTAGCATGACCTCCGGACTTGTAGCCCTTGCGTAGCTGCTATCAAGGATGGAGTTGGACCGCCAGGTGCCAAATACGCTTAGTGATTCGTTTTATTTTATTTTTATTTTTTTAAGCAAAAAAGGTTACTACCGTCAACATCCATCGTCAAATAATAGAAATAATATGGTGAAATGTGCATAAACGTCACAAGCGTGAGGAAGTGTTGCCGCGAGTTGTCCGACAGCCGGCAAAACGTTCACGGTGAACAGCGGCTGAGGCGGCCGCACTAAGGTTACCTGGTGACGATTCAACCTAGTCGAAAGGCCGTTTATAGTGGACATGAAGAGCGTAGTCTGACGGCAGCTATAAAAGACCAGCCAACCCACTTTCCTAAGAAAATTGTCAATAAATTCAAAGATGTTTTCAGAACAACGTCATGGTTCAGTACCGAAACCGACTCAGAAGGATATGGCCGAGCTCACACTTTAAACAAATTAAGCTTTTACGGACGAAGAAGAAGCACTGATCACGTACGTGTATAGTTCGCTGCGTATGAAAACTCTCTACACTCCTGTAGCGACATGACGATATCTCAGAACCTTCCTTCAGAAAAAATACTAGATACCATGCTTGCCAAGGCAAAGGAAAAGCTGACATCGACTGAATGGCACTTTGCTATACCACGAAGGGACAAGAAAGCCTACTTCCACCTGACTGCAGCACAATGCCTTCATGCTCCAGGTAAATTTCATGTTCACATGAAAATTCCTGTCATCCAGGGATATCTCAGACCTTTGTCGACGAAATAAGTCCTCTGCCCTTCCGAGTGCATGAAGCCGTCTGTTACAATTTCAGTGAACCCTTCAAATTGACCACTGAAGACGTCCACTAGCATCCTGGTGTCAGGCGTGTATCGTGAGTTCATCAACCTGATACACACCTGACGGCGCTAACAACCCAAGCGACTGGACACGCCCGGATCCAATCACCTTACCAACCAGGTAAACAATTACCCAAACATCAAAACATACCGTTTGGGTGAATGACATTGAAGGTCGGTTAGGCAAGATTCTTTATATATCTTAAATCAACAATTAGACGGGCCAAAATGATCATCGGAATCATGAGCGATAACAAGTTTGTCAGGAAAGTCGTACTTAACTAGAACTATTTTTTCTTCTAACACAATCGTGTCCTAAAAACGAATGTTCGCCCAAGCACTAGGTAAAACGTTTTCTGCCAGGGTGTGTGCTGGGACGTGGAGAGCCTGCGAAAATCCAGAGTGAAGAGCTAAGAAGTGCAACCCTAAAACAACGCCAATTGAAAGAGAAATTTAACTGACATAAACCATGATCGTTTGAGATATTTCAAATAGAGGACGGCAATAGGGTTATTGACCGTAGGAGAATAAATGTAGACTACTAGTTGCTGACTGGAAAAGTCAGCGAAATTTTGGAGTACGCTCGCAACGAGAAATGGGGAAAAAATAAGAACAAATCGCACCTTTGGTGAATTACTCTTCATGCAAAGATAGAGAAAAGAAACTCAATATACCGAAACTACACTACGCTGGAGTGGTCGACATACCGGCACCACACAAGTACCCTAAACATAACTTGTCTGCTTTACTATACTCTGCACTTAGGGTACCTGGAGTTTTGATAAGAAGTTCGTCATGATTACAATTTAGCAATCTATTTATTATTTCTATGGGAGGTTATTCCTTACCTCATGCTCCTCTAGGGAGATGCTCGCCTTTTCTACTTATATCCTGAAGATTCTTCTCAGTAAGTAAAAAGAGTTCTATTTCATCTCAAATAACTTGGTGGCTCAGTAGTCCCTTGAAATCTCTTACTTATTTTAAATACTGATAAATTTTTAACTATTCTTAAAATTATATCAAAAGGGAAAGTTATGAAAAAACGAGAGGACAACAACCATCAGAGATTTTAGTCATCTATTTAAACCTGATAATGTGAAAATCAGTTATACGAATCTTACCCATTGTACAATAAATTTGGTGATCTAACAAGAAGACGTTCCGGGATGTAAATCGTGCAGCACATTCGGACCTAGTGGGGCATGTAGTACTAAGTACCTGATTACCCGCGGTGGGCATTATTCGTGCTGACACGCATTTTTGACCTTTGCGGGCAAGATCAAAGGTCAGGGTCAAAACTTTTTTTTTGGCTGGAAATGGACTATTTTTTCATGCAAAATTGCCCGAGAAAACGATCTACGCTAAAATTATTACTGCCCGAGCAGCCGTTCCTGACCTACGAGGGGTCAAAGGTCAGGGTCAAATTTTTTTTTGGCTGGAAATGTTGTTTTCACGCAAAATTGTCCGCGGAAACAATCTACGCTAAAATTATTACTGCCCGAGCAGCCGTTTTTGACCTTATCGGGGTCAAAGGTCAGGGTCAATTTTTTTTTGCTGGGAATGGACTTCTTTCATGTAAAGTTGCCCGAAAAAAACGATCTTTCTAATATTATTACTGCCCGAACAGCCGTTTTTTACCTACTCTGGGACAAAGGTCGCAGGGTCAAATTTTTTTGACAACCGCGGGCTCTATGTGCCATAACCTGTGAGAGCTTTTTGATATGAGAATGTATGGTGTCGTAACATGCAAAAGCATAACAGTTGTTCAAAGACTTGATAGCTCAAACTGATTTTTTTTCTCATTATTGCTATAGGCAAAAATGGTATTATGATGAAGCAAGACTTACCTAACGAGGTGTTCGTAGGACTGCTTTATGAATATAGAATAATAGAAATAATAATATTGAAAAACTTTTTTCCAGCAGGTTGGCTGGTTGGTGTTGACAGTCAACGAACAACCCGAGCTACGAGTACCAGTAGCATACAATTGCGCAGTAAGCAACTGCCGTTAAAATATAATCAAATTAAACATCAGTTTTTCCCCTGTTATGTGTCTTTTTATAGTTTCGATTCGACCCACTAGCAACGAAAAACCTCATAACAGCGCGGCTCTCCTCGTATGACACACTATTAAGAGTTAGCGCAAAAAACGTCAATTTCCATTTTTTTAATGCTTGAGCCTAACATTTGAACCCGCATAGATGAAAAAATGGTTCGTTTTCTTGGGCAATTTCACAAAAAAAAAAAACGTCAATTTCCTGAAAAAAATAAAGACCCCGACTTTTGATCCCACGTAGGTGAAAAGCGGTTGCTCGGGCAGTAATACTTTTAAAGTAGATCGTTTTCTCGGGCAATTTTGCATTGAAAAAAGTCCATTTCCAGCCAAAATAAATAAAAATATTATAAAAATTGACCCTGACCCTTGACCAAGATTAGGTAAAAAACGACTGCTCGGGCAGTAATAATTTTAGCTTAGATCGTTTTCTCGGGCAATTTGGCATAAAAATCATTTCCAGCCAAAACAAAATTTCGATCCTGACCTCTGACCCCACGTAGGTCAAAAACGGCTGCTCGGGCAGTAATAATTTTAGCGTAGATCGTTTTCTCGGGCAATTCTACATAAGAAAAGTCCATTTCCAACCAAAAAATGTTTTTTTTTTACCCTGACCTTTGACCTTGCCCCCAAAGGTCAAATATGCGTGTCAGCACGAATAATGCCCACCACGGGTAATCAGGTACTTAGTACTACATGCCCCACTAGGTCCGAATGTGCTGCGCGATTTACACCCCGAACGTCTCCTTGTAAGACTCGTGGTGGAACAGTCTATCCAGCGGGCACTTTAGAGGCAGAGCAGCACTAAAATCTTACTTTAGATTAAAGGGTTACTTTTTGTACAATCTGATCATTACCACGACAAAACTGAGCGGGTCTAAACAAACAAGATATTTAAAACAAAGACATATGGAACGTAATGCATATGTCAGACAAACCGACAAAGAGCAGAGCTAGTCTAGCAAAACAAAATTGTTTCCGCGAGAGCCTCGATCTAAATTTTGCTCAGTATAAATATCATTTCCCTTTCCCTACTCATGAGCCGAAAAATGCAAGTCTCAAGAAAAAAGTATGTCAACTCGTTGCTCGACTACGCAAATAAAAAATTGAGAATTTTAATTCTCAATACTACTAACGAGAACTTTATTTACTTATCGATTTTCTAAAGGAAGCAACATCATGAGTTTTATTATTAGTCCACTTGTAAATATTGTGAAGGGCTTTCTCCACTTGCGTTAAGGTACCCGAAGACAGGTGCTTTGCTGTCGCGAATGCTCTGAGGATGGCCAGATATAAACCAAGAGGAGTTAAACATGACTATCAAACGGATTTAACTTCGTGAAATAACATAAGTTTCCCCAATACGAAACTGCAGACTCTTGATCCATGGTGAGGTTAAATTCCTCTCAAAAAATCACCTTCAGCTGAAATATCCAAAATTTTAGACTACTGAATGCTGTGTAAAAAATATCGGACAATGTACAAAATAACTCATATATTTTATAACGTTATGAATTACCTTGAATCAACGAAAGACTTCCAGACAATTTCTGGCTCCGCCATTGCTTTGCCACAGAGAGCATAAGACAGCGTGGCGTTGCCAAATTCCCCACCGAAAGCATGTTTACCGCAATGTAAAATTCAACCGTACATGGTTCCACTTAATTCCAAATATTTAAGTACCTATGCGGTGAAATGTCGGGGAAGTTTTCTCTATTGTTCGTTAAGCTTCAACCTATACGTGAGACAGTTTCGTACCCTATCTTCTAAACTAAATCGGACACGCAATATCATACTTCACCAGATGAAAACTTTTTTTGCTCACTCCCATGAGAGCCAATGCATTTTTTTCCTGAACTTAAGCATTTATTTCCGTAAAAACAATACGGTCAACTATACCTCAGCCTTGCCAAAAGATAAAAATTAATTCTGAGATTAGCCAGAAAGTTTCAAGTCCTATGGCGATGTACCCACCCGAAGAGTTGGGGTTTCGGACCACCAAGTCTGCAAAGTAATTACTCCAGTTCCGCTGTCTGTCTCTGTTGGGCTAGCCTGCCAGCCCCCTCTCACCATGGATCCGCGCATGGTGACGTTGGAGGAAGGTTTTGATCCACGGTGAGAGGGGGATGTCAAGCTAGCCCAAAATACAGACAAGCGGAAATAATCACCCTGCTGTATCTCTTGGCATGTTGGTGTAGGGTTCTTTCTTCCCACTCCATAATTCTACCTTAATCCCCCCCTGTACAATAAGCTAGTTCAAGACCTCCTCCAAGCGGTTCACTCTAGGCCCGCCATGAACCCCGAAAATCGGCTATAAAAATGGCGCCCGATTTGTTTTCAGACTGCTCAGAAGTGCCACACCATAGACGAGTTGGTCAATGGTCACACTAAGGTCTCTGTCAGCTCTCGAGCTGCGACTTTCTGTGAGGGAAATCGAGTCAATATCCTCGCAAACAAATACTAATGATACACGCATTGTACAGTCTGTTTACAAACCGGTTTGCATCAAATATTTAGTCGATATGCCGGCAAAATGCATGGAGAACCTCATCTTTATTCGTCATATCCTCTTTCATCATTTCCGGCGAAAATCCAGGTGTAGACTCTGTAACTGTTAGTGGCAGGCCAATTGTGAAACGCTTATTGGAGGAGGCCTTGGCTAGTTAAACAAACCTGTCGACTGAAAAACTCAACCCTTGTGCTTACAGGGTGGCTCGTTATTTTAGCGCGCGATAGTACTTTGGGTTCATATTCGTTACACTAGAGCCCTTCGCAAAAGAGAAGAAAAAGCGGTGATCCCCTTGTCTGATCAAGTCAAAATCACGTGAGATGTCCGCCATGATGAGCTTTAGGTGTTTATGCCGTATCCTTTGAATTCAGCGTTATGTCGAATGTCCGTTTTTCTCCATAGTTAGCAGGGGCAGCAGAAGAAGGCTGCAGCAGATGAAGGATAGGGGAAGGATGTTCCAGAGGGCCCAAGATAGCCGTCATTCTCCGTTCTCTCTCATGAAGGGCTCTGAGTTGCACTTATCCTTCACAAACAGTGAAGTATGTACACGCGGTGGTTTATTGAAATATACTTCTTTAAGGTAGTAGGAGCGACCTTGGTTGAGTGATCAAAATCGCTTAAAATTTGTGTGGCTAGCTCTTTAGGACACGCCGAATCCATTTTTCACAAGAAAACCCACTGTCACCGAACTCAATTTTGAAATAATCACGATTGAATTATACATTGTTCTTACGGGAAAACGGACATTCTTGCTTGTGTTTATATGATTTTTTAGGTTTACGCTATGTTTGAGTGATCAGAATTTCCTTAAAAACAAATCCTAAGCTCTTTTCAAGGAGGAAAACAAATAGAAAAAATAAAATGTAGGGGTCACCGATCAAATAATGACAATAACTAGCTTTAAAAAGCTTGTTTTAGCCATATTTTGGCTAATTTTGCGTTATGTGTGTCTTTGGAGATCGAGAACTCGTCCGCATGAAAGACAGGGTGAATTTTTATGACCTTAGATGATAGTGCAGACCCTTTGTAACACACACAAAAATTGTCAAGGGTTTTGAAGCAACTTTTTTTTACCCGACCCGCGGATCGGGCCAGACGCGAGTCTACTACCTTAAATTAGGTAAAGTTGGTTTCCGTATCTCTTGTCCCACTTCCTTATCAAAATAGTCTCCATAAGCCTTATCTCGCTTACCTCTCGACAGCAGGATGCTGCCCAAGAAAGCGCGATAAGGCTTCAAGTGAGTTAGGCTAACTTAGGTTAAGTGTCCTTTGCGTCACTCAGTAAGCGCTCCGCTGGTCTTGGCGAAGGTACAACAAGAAACAGATAATGCAATATGCAGATACCTATTCAAAATTGAAATTTGCCGCCTTTCCGAAAGCCATCGCGCGGCAGTAGCTTCTAATTGACCACAGGGAACCGAATTTACCTACCGTATATCGCCCAAGACGAAGGACAATACACATAGACGTGACGTAAAGGGATAGATTCTCGGCGAAGATTTGTTGACAAAGGGCCCGCTGGCGTTCGCCGCCGTTGTGGTTCTTGAGGGGGTGAATTTTCGTTAGCAGATGGCCTACAACCCCCCACATAGTTTTACAAAAGGCGATTTGATAAGCGCAGTATGTAATCTCGGTAAACGAAGGCAAGGCGCATTCCTTAAGGTTTGCGTTCTCTTTCCAGTTGAGCCATGCAAACACGCTTTCCTTTTCTCGGTGAGGCACTTCCTAAAAGCGAAGCGCGTCTTACGTAAGTGCGACTTTTTTGGGTGGGTGGAGAATGATAAGACCTACTCTGTTTATTTCAAAGGTAAAATGTTCCATTTTCTCATTACACTATTGAGGGAATAACCGAAACTGAAACACTGTAAAATAATAATCTTAATTTCAGATATGCAACAAAAGACAAATACTGATCTGAAAAAATTTCAGTCTCACTATTCACCGAATTTCAGCTAAAGTATTCTTTAAACAAGAAGTTTATAGAAATGAAAAACGTCTGAAATTCAGGGCATAATTAGACTGAATTTGTTTTTATAACAGTAATTGGAATTATGTTACATCTGAATTTAAGATTCTCGTTTTACAGTGGATGGTGGGTTCAACCAAAAATCGCCCAGATATGATTTACCTATTCCAACGGGATTTACAATAATTCCTTTGCCTTAAAAAGAGAAAATCGTCGTTTTAAAATTGGCTGAATATTGAAATTTGTCGTTTTGGAATTCGCTAAAAATTTTATTTTTAGAATTCTGACGGTAATGTTTTTTCTGTTTTTCTCCGTTTTGTACTTGATGATTATTTTAAATTATTTTGAAACGACATTGAAATAAAAGTCTTACTTTTTTAATTGTGAAACGACATTGAAATAAAAGTCTTACTGGATAAGGTGAGCCGTTACCGAAAGGCATCGCTGAATGACAACGGGTTTGACTACAACGACCAGTATTGACATCAATTTATTCTGCATCTTCTACAAAGCTGACTTAATGAAGACAATAAAATAAGAAGTCAGTAAAACAAACATTTCTCAAAAAAATCAAAGCAGATGTTGCGCACGAATCCGGAACACCGGAATAGCTCGTGCGCGTAATTCCCCCCTCCCCGCCCCCCGCCTTGATGACCCAACCGTCGACCCCCGACCCGACACCCCCTCCAACGGTCTTTATCAAACACCCTGCTTTCTTTTTTTTTCAAAAAAGAAAATAAAAATCGGGACTGTTGATGAAATACACAAGACTCGAATATGGCTCGTGCCACCGCAGCCGAATAGCCCCCCCCCTCCTCCCCCCTACCCCCTCGGAGTCTTTCAACTGCCCCGTCCTTTTAAAGTCTCGGTTCCTATTGTTGTGCTGGGAGATCTCCGCCAAAATCTCCTGTCCTTTTCTTAATCACTTTCACTGCCTCCACAACGGCTCGTCTTTCATGTAAGTTACTCACGATGCATTTTATTTCCTCAGGGAATGTTGAAAACATATCGTCTTTTCTGTCATTTCGACAGCTGTATAATTAACGTAATTCGCCAATCAGTAAATTAAGATATCTCGAATGGAAGAGAATTGTAATAAAAAGAAGAATTCGGAATCGACCGCAATGGTTTACGAGTGCGATGATGATATATTCTAAGTCCAGCCAAAATCTCGATTCGGGTCGACAGGGCCACCGACTTGGGAGTCTGGAAAAGGCCGAAAGTTTGAAGCCGCGGCTTCTGATTGGCTGCCGTCGGTGCGTAGCTCGGTGGCTCCATCCGAATCGAGACCTTTGGCTGAATACACTGATCATCGGGCCTCTTCGGGCTTTTCCGCCTGCAGTCTCTACTACCCCCTCTACCTCACATGCTGGAGAGCCAACGGACTTAGCCGAACAGATAAGAAAGTAATCGGAGATGTTCGGCTCTGTCCGGATATTGAGAGGAAGAACTTGCGTAACTTACGCGAGATGGGGTATTCATGTTTAGTGCAACGTAGCGTACACTTGTAGAATTGGTTTAGGCATCTTTGTCAAATACACATACACATCAAGACCATTCATGCTTGCATAGCGCATTATGAGTTTTGTGCTCCTTCAGAAAGTATTGAACAACGTCGCATATTTTAAAATAATGAGATCGCTCAAAAAATTCAGATTGTTTGTGTTACAATTTTATACGCCAAGCTTCTATGTTCTTGAAGACAGCACTAAAAGTCATCCATGTTTTGGAATAGTCCTGTACTTTGACACAAAGGTGGTAAGGGTATAAAACACTGGTATTGTTTTACCATCATTACATACAAACATCTATGTTGATAGAAGCAAAGCTTTCTCATTCGTGCCCATCAGTTTACTCAGCTGTCCACATTTATCTTGATAACTAACCAACATAGGTGATGAATCCGTATCATCTAACCAAAAGAACCGGAAAACGGGTATTCTTAATATTACTCAGTTATTAAAAGGAAATTTTGACAGGGCATTGGCTGATGCGAGAAGCTAGGCAACGCGAGTTGAGAACGATATCTATTCTTACCACAATCTGAATATTCTCTCCCGCATTAAAATGCTGAACGAGCTCGTGAATTCCATCGTTGATGTTCAAACAATCACGATCGATTTTTTGAGGTTATGTAAGACAAGAGAAACCCCCCTGCGGACGGTCACGCCTATTGCCCATTGTTTAATGACGGTTGTATGACATCACCACCCCCACCACACTCCTCCTCCCCCACCCCCACCCGAGGTAGCCCACCTGGCCGTCTTAAGACGTTGGCACGCGCGCGCTGTCTCCTCAAAGGGAGGGTCCCCCTAAGGGAGGGTCCCCCTAAGGGAGGGTCCCCCTAAGGGAGGAGGGGGCGTTGCCTCTTATGGGGTCGGTCGTTGGCGCGCCCCTCGGCCGCCTTCGCGCGCACGTGCCCTCACTGCCTTTCACGGGATCGAATCCCGGACCGCGCCATCCAGTTACGTTGGTATCGGCGCAGTTACGTTGGTTTAGATGCAGTTACGTTGGTTAGGGTGCAGTTACGTTTGCTTCGACACAGTTACTTTGGTTTCGGCAGTTACGATGGTTTAGATGCAGTTACGTTGGTTTAGATGCAGTTACGTTGGTTGGGGCGCAGTTACGTTTGTTTCGACACAGTTACTTTGGTTTCGGCAGTTACGATGGTTTAGATGCAGTTACGTTGGTTTGGGCGCAGTTACGTTTGTTTCGGCACTGTTACTTTAATTGGTTTCAACACAGTTACGTTGGTTAAGATGCAGTTACGTTGGTTTACATGCAGTTACGTTGGTTAGGGTGCAGTTACGTCTGTTTCGGCACAGTTACTTTGGTTTTGGCAGTTACGATGGTTTAGATGCAGTTACGTTGGTTCCGGCACAGTTACGATGGTTTCGGCAAAATTGTATTGGTTTAGGTGCAAAGCTAAGAAATGCTACAGTAAATCGAAATCTGATCGAAATGACGTCTATCTTGAAAAGCCATCGATATAACTGAATGATTCAGCGTGCCAACAATCGAGTTTTCGATCAAAATCGTCGATTTAGGGAAAAACAATCACATCGAATCAATCAGTTCCTATATATCGATGGCTTTCCGACGTCGACGTCATTTTTTATAACATTTGTCATTGGGAGTATCAATCAAGACTACATTGAAACTCTGTTCAAGAAGTGATGTGAACCCGATAGCGCCTGAGTATTTCGAGAAAAAATGAATTTTGAGCCCATTACCAAAAAAAAACCTTTAATCATACTTATTTTGAAAACAGCAAAATATAGAATTCAACGACGATGTAAGGCTTATATGTTCCCAATGGTAGGTAATTTTGAAAACAGCATAAAAGTAACTCGTTTTATTTCAACACATTGCTTTGGCGGCAATAGTGCAGATACAGGACGCCGTATTTGTGTTAGTACTTACGGCAGTAACTGCCGCCGAGAAGTGCGCGGACCACGTTGAAACGGTATAGCATAGAATCGGTAGAATCGGCGTATTAGACAGGGTAGAATCGGAGACGTTTAATGTGGGTCAGGACTTGGTGATTCGGAGGTAGTCGATTGTTTCAAAGGTATTGGCGTGAATGGGTTGAGCAGGTGACAGCCCCCGTTACATTTTGGATTGTCCTCTTTAATGATTGCATGGAAAACGGAGAACCGTTCGAAGCGATCTTGGGCGCGATTGTCAATATCTGGAGAGAGTATCTGCGCTTCCGGATTCCCATGCAGAGGTGTATCTCGTTAGCTGCGAGTGTCAATTCATAAGAGGACACTTGGCTATTTTCAAACCAGATTCATCCTGCGCGGAGACCCTCGCTCCTTGGATGCAGGACAACTCCTGGAACTCGCGCAAGGATTCAAAAGACCGCCGATAACGCCCTTCGTTTCGAAAGACCATAGGATGCATCGTTATCCAAAAGATCCGAGGAATTCTCTAGAGACGATCCAGAAGTTCAATGTCAAGGACAGAAAATCTTTTCGATTGATCGGGATAGATATGATTCATTTTTGCCCGATTTTTGTGACCAAGAAATGATAAAGGAATTTTCATTCAAAAGTATCGGGAGTTATTTTCGGCCTAAAATTTGACAAAATATTATTTTGAAATGGATTCAATATTTTGATGAAGGCCAAGTTGAGGTCATTATTTTTGCTTTAAAAAATTACAAGATTTTCGATTGTTGTTGTTGAGAAAACATCTTATGGTGCTCAGGAAAGGCTATTGAGATATGTGTTACGATGGTATATTTTTTCAGGTTGTAGTTATTCGTAACTCTTGTTTTCTACACTTCGTTGTCGAAACGACCGAAGCTGTAGCGGTTCATGACACAGGGCACCAAGCATTTTCCCGCCAAGTCTCACGCCGCTTACTTTTCGACGGCAGTTCCTTGCGATAGAGCATAATTTTCACTACATCCACAAAATTCTGGATAGCAAAGAAATTCCCGCAGCTGCAACAAAATTTTTGCTGTCGCAACGATACGCTTTGTTTTTGCGACTTAAAAGTTTTGTTGCTGTAACAAAACATTATTTCTGTCCCAGTTTCACCAAATCACTTTGTAAGAGAAATCATCTTTTCCAGGGTACCGTCGAGAAGAACCACCAGACTCAGCGACAACCGAGCGAAGTGGTAACGAACTATGAGAAAAAAAAAAGAAAAAAGAAAAAAAAGGAAAAAAGAACCTAACCTTGCACGTTTTTTTAGGTTCAGTGACCATGGTTCAACAAACCTAGGTTGTCTTAATCTACGCGATTGTTTCGTTAATCCTTAAATTCACTAATGTATTAAAGCAAGACACATTTTCACTTAAGAGGAGGAAAATGAACACTTTTAAACTTTCCGTGAAGTTAATGTTATCAACGAATCTTTGAATAACCAGAGACCGTTACGCCGTGTATTTTTCCATAAGGCACAGGAACAGTAGTTTTAGTTGTCTTAGGAGCGTTTCAAGAATGTCAACATCGGTTTAGTTTCGATTCCAAGAACCAAGAGAGACTTTGACGCCCGTGAATTCCTGGTGCCGAACTCTCCGGCAAGGCCAATCAAGTTCAATGAAAAATTGCAGATGCGCAGAATCTCAAGATTTTGATTCGCAACGGCGGAAACTTCGAATCATAGTAAGATCTTGTGACACAATCTGGACAAAGTCATTTTCTTTTTATGTCATTCTGAAGGCGGAGACGCCTGAATAGCCCGTGCGCGAATGAATAGGACTTGGGGAAGGGAGACGGAGAACAAGCCAAAAGGAGGGTGAGGGTTCTTGGCGCGTGGTGAAGTCACCGATTCTTTCATACCTTTCACTGTAAACAGCTTACCAGGTAACAGGCCGCATTCAGATTTCTACACTCTGCTACGAATTGCGTTAAATCACAGAATCCTCCGGAGCCAAACACGATACTTTCGAATAACAGTCTATAATAGCTCAGTCGGCAAGGTCCTCAACTACCAGTTGGACCAACTCCGGTTCAAGTCCCGCAAGTACGCGTTGCTTTTCCTCGCCTTTAGAGAGTGTTCCTTGATACTATTGGACCATACTCAAATCACAACGTATACGCAATGAGAACCTCCTGTGAATGCATCTTGTACCTACGGAGGTTTTGGTACAGGGCGAATTGTGCGAGGGAAGCAGAAAGTACTAGTTCGGAACGACATGGCTCAAGAACGTTGTCGCATGCGGACTAGAGGGAAATCTGCGTCGCAACAACAGTTCCCTCCAAAAGTTTCTTAGATCTCTAGAAGAGCGGGAGTGCGGCGATATTGGGGTCCCCTCCAGTGATTGGTCTTCCCGAAAAGGGCGCCAGTCTGTGGTTATCAGTCGTCAGGCCGTCCTCAACGGACTCCCTCCGAGGGTTGCAAGGATCCACGCAGAAGACAAAGCAACCCAGCCGATCCTGGCGGGGTTCAGACGTCCCCTCCGAGCTTCTTAAATCCGCTTGGGTGGAAAGCGAACACGGATAGACCAGCGGTCAGTTTCGCGGGGTAACTTGAAACGACAATTGCAGAATTGGACATCGGGCTTCTCATTTCGGTACAGATGTAATCTCCATGTATTCAATGGGCAGCAAAGGCGCTGAACCTAAAATACGCATGGAACTGCATTGCGATAGTGCAGTCACTGATTCCAAAAGAAATGATTTATCGACATCTAATCGAAAAGAAGTTCATGTCGTAACGTAAAGCAAAGAGCTGATCGTTTCGACGTGATTTCGAACCCAAAATCGACGAGTTTTAGAATGCGCCGAAAATTCGTCGATTTGAGCGAAGAAATTAGGTCGAATCGATGTAATATCTATGGGTTCTTGATATCAGCATTACAGCATTTCTCACTTGGTGATAACGCGACTTGCCAAAATTAAAAGGCGCCATCTAGCATGACGTGGCTTAAGGTCCAACAAAGTTACTTTACAATAAACACGTCTGATCCCAAACTAGAAATCTGCATTAAATATTAGATCAATGTATAAAATCACTATTTTAGAGGTTGTATACTCACAAAATATATCATCTTAACCCACTACCGCCCAGCGATGCCGTTCGGAAACAGAAACATTTATTTTAGAGGATCTTCTTAGTTCAGTATTGTCACAATTTAAAAAATATTAAACCTATGGAAACCCAAAATTTAATAATTTAGGCATTTTCCAAAGCTTAACATTGCGTAATTTAATGGGGAAAATCCTTTCAATTTATTTTCAGTTCCAAATACTTCGCGCTGTTATAGGTTAAAAATATTAAGATTTTAAGTCTCAACTTTCTTCTTTTCATACATGACGTTTACATAGCAGCATTAAATTTTACGAAAACCAAACCTTGAGACTTTAACTTTAGACGTGAAGGTTTCTTCATAAGAGCAGAAAGTGTTACTGGTCGTTCAACGGGAGGACGCACTTATAAAAAGCCCCCGGAGCGAGCAAAATGACCAAAATGGCGTCCAGTGAGTGTTGTGGGGCGAAGTCCACAGGCTAAATGCTACTTTGCTCCAAATTCCAGCTGGACTGAGAGCCTCCCTCTGCTGTAGCCGGAGGGCTGCCAGAGGATGGACAACAATTATACAATTACGCAGCTTCTCCCCTCCACCTGCCCTCCACCTCCACCTCCACCCCCACCTCCTTCGGTCGCGCCGGCCGAGTTTCCCGGCGCCACCTTTCCTAATATCTATCATTGGAGAGCGGCCCCGTACCTTTGATCAGGTTGACTTAGCGCCAGTCTTTGATGAGGGTGGATTAGATTTATATGGTATCTTCGCGACGAGAGGTTTTCGATGGGAACATGAAATTATCATAATCTTATTGTGACAAACAGACAGATTTAGAAACACAGGCGTCTAACCAATAGTATGAAAAGATATCCTCTTTTTTTTTTGAATTGTTTGGAGGTTGATTCTTCTGGATACATGACCACTAAGAAGGGGTATCATTTCGTGGAGATAAGCTGGTTGCTTTGGGTTGACCGAGTTTTCTGGACACGGAGGGAAAACAGTTTCCTAAGACAACCTTGCTTAAAACATGCAAGAAAAATGAACTCAACTTTTTTTTTGTTACAAGAAAATTCCTCTAATTGATAAATTGACGAGACAGTTTTTTTCTTGTCCCAAGATTTGTTTTTCTTGCCGCAAGATTTTTTTTCTTAGCCCAAGATTTCTTTTCTCGCAGTAAGGAAAATGTTCTTGTTGTAAGAAAAAAAAATCTTGCGGCAAGAAAAAAATTGTTTCGTCAGTACATCAAGAAAATTTTTCTTGGCATCAGAAATCATTTCTGCGGGAGACCACGGATTCTTGCATAAAATCACATTGCACTAACATTCAATCCTTTCTTAGATATTAACTATCCGTGTCCCTTAGGTATATCCGTTCTAGGTATTATGGATAGCTTTGAAAAGGCGGGCAACGCCATCCACACTATAATATATATTCCTCGCAAATTTGAAAAAAAAAACGGCCTGGAAACAGTTTAGGTACCGTGTTCTAAGTTATTCTACCTTCGTTGTCTGCAAAATTATTTCCCACTTAATTCGTGATAGGCCCACAACAAACTGGCATGGCGACGATCGATTACAGGCTGTCGAACTTCCCTCCGTGTACATCAAGTACTACGAAATGCTTTCAAAATCCCCAGTAATACTACGGTAAGAATAGTACAAGAAATCTAACTTGTTTTATTTTTTTTTTTAGGAAAACGCGAATTTAACCGGATGGGGTTTGCGGTATCTTCAGAGGATACCCCAAAAGCAACTTAAGTCGCGATACGATCAAAAAAAAAAGAAAACTTGACTGCAATTTCCTTGTCGAAGACGAAGCGATTCAAAGAAAGAAAAAAAATGTCGGAGCTTGTTGGCCGGTATTTTGTGTGCTACCGCCTCCCGTGCTTCGTTTAGGCAAACACCGCGTGACTGCCTGGGCCTCGCCTTAGGCAAACGACCACGAAGATGTAGGCAATGGTCTGTTTGCCCGCGACGGCGCGGTGCGGCGCGGCGCAGTCCGCGCCAACAGGACGGCGTCAAGCTGCCGCAAAGCCCGGCGCCACCGAGACGGCAGCGGCGGCGCGGCAGCGGCGGCGGCCGAACGGGGCGGACGCGCGCCCATACAAAGTCAAAACACTCTTTTGTTACGTTATCACAGCCTCTCCGATCTCATAACCCTATTTACCCAAAATAAATCATCAAGGCTCAAGGAACTCGAAGCACTGTAAAATATAATAAAGGGAAGACCAAGAGGTAATACTTTGCTGGAATTCCGTACCGGTACACCGGATATCAGGCTACCAAGGACATCAGCCGAATATCAGAGATATACTAAACGAATATCAAGAGAAAATCGACCAAATTTCAATTGAATGTCGGACAGATTTCAGCCAAATAATAAAAAATAGGGAATGTCCATTGACCCGTCTGTCCCATTTAAAATGTATTAGGTTAGGCTCCGTGCGTTCAAGTCACCTGCCATTCAAAAAGCATTAGGTTGGTTACGAAAGTTCAAGTATCCCTATTAATGCATGTCGGGTCAATAGCAACACCCTAAAAAATATCAATTGTAGTTACCTAAATGTTAGGCAGATATCAGTGGACAGTGGTCAGACAGTAAAAGACGTGAAAAATCGCTGAAAATATCCTGTTTCGACCGAATACAGCCGTGGATATCAACCGGATATCAAGGCGTTTTGTACTCTGGATATCATATGAGTTGTCACCGCTTGGGGAAGACTCATATACGCACGTAGAACTTTTAGAAGTGAGAATATACCTCTTGAGTCTGAACTTGAACTGAACTAGACAAAGCTGATCGGAGCGAGGCACAGAGCACCTAATGTAAGCCAACAACATCTAACAGCCGTAAAGCTTTGTACCACTCAGCTCCTGCGTCGGAATCAAACTATTAATTCGTACAGAAACGCGGTACGAACCGCACATTACGAGGATATACCAATGAAAACATTCCACGCCGAAAAAGATTCACAAATTCCGCCGGATACCGGAAACAGAGCTGCGATTTCTATCAACGCCGCATACTTCCGTGATAAAACTTAAGTAATCAGTGCACCCGACAAAACTTATGGCAGTTTTGACGAAAGTACTGCAACAATTAATCTGTTGATGGCGTCGAGGCATAATATTATCATTACAAAAGGTGCGATTTAGCAACAAGTTTTGTCACCTCTGGGCTCGGAGCGTGAAGGGTTGAACGGGCAACGTCACCCCAGGAATCCTCACCCCTTGTGAAATCTTCCCCAGTGCAATCAACAAGTGGCCTTTGTTTACTTTGTTGACGGAAGGGAGGTATAGGCGGAAGTGGACACAGGAGGATTTTTTATAATGTCCTCGATAATGAGGATGGGTAACATGAATAGTCGTTGTGGTTTTAAGGGAAACAAGATCTGTAATGGTAATCCCCAAAGAAAAGTTCCTTGTTTTTTGTTGCAGCTTTTTATTAGACTTATGCATTGTTTGCAGAAAACAAAGCAAAAGACTCCTTTACTCTAATTTAGGTGGAACCATTAATGAATGTGCTCCTGAGTTACTAGCCAAATTCTCTTGACATTCTGTGATGAATTGATCAATTTTATAGGATATTCGTTTAGAAACGATGTTAATTTGAAAGGTAAAAATTTTCCAACTCGAGTGTTAAAAACAGAAAAAAGCAACATCGAGATGGGATTTGAACCCATAATTTTCAATCATGCATATCAGATGCATTATTTCTGAGTTATCCCCACTCACGAGAAAATAAACACACCCACATACGATGACTTACAAAGTAAATGACATATTCATTAAAGCCAACCACACATAAATAACTAAAACCAGCTGTACATATTCCATCTGAATTACGCGAATCAAAACTACAAGTTCCTTAATTGGAGGAATTATGTGAGATCATACACGACCAAATATTGACAGAAGAGTTGCATTCGCCGAGGTGCGGCATCATAAAATAAAAAATCATATTTCCTTCTGAACATCATAAATACGGCCCTGTTGACATTCCGTTTCCGGGCCTTATCATTAAAACTGCAGATGCATTTTGACTGCATCCTGGATTACAGCGTTTCACTTGCACCGAGGGAAGTTCATATAAATCGGGCTTCATTCTGAATAATCGGCTTGAGAAGCTGTGGGTTCACTTGTCAGCGAACGCCTAGGAGCGACGCAACAAGTTGAACACATTTAGGGCCAAACTTATTCCTTTTCAGACTGATTTATATTTCACAATATTTGCATAATTGATTTTTGCATTCTTCAAAGAAAGCTTATTAACATAGAAATTCTCTCATGGGCAGTACCTCTGAGGAAAGCGGTGCACTCAAAGCAGGTTACATAGAATATTATTAGACATAACATATGTTGGTCTCAGCTATTATTAGAAAAGGTCTGGTAATTGGTTTGAGGTATTACTGGAGGTATTGCCACTAAAGAAAATACTTATCAAACATTACACTGCTTACAAATAGTCATATTATATATATATATATCCCTTTTCTGTTAAGATTGATGCTCAAGCAGCATTCTTCCCACAGTTGGATGTACTGCCACTGGAAAAGTATACTTGAAGGCGGCAGTAGCTAATGAAGAACCTGCGCTACCGTGCCAATTACACTGATCAAATCAAATGAACTGCCGACAACAAAACATGCCATTTTGACCCATTGAAATTTGCGTTCCTTCCCAATGATTGCGGCACATCTGCACATCACGTATGAATACTGGAGCAGGTGAGTCACCGCCATCCAGATACTCCTCTTTTTTTTTTCAATCCGGATCTGCAGGTAAACATAACCTCGTTGGATGCAATTAAAAGTTACGATACCCCGGCATGGGAGTGGATATGCTTGCCTCTACTCTAGTATGGTAATTCCTCGGAGGTTATGTTTTATTTCTACGCGCTCCTTGCCACCCCTTTGTCTGCATACACCTTCATCGATAAAAATGATCCGCTTTTGATTTCGTTGGCCGAAATGATCCAGGCTAACATGCGGAGATTTCACTGGTGTGCATGTTACGCGTCGTTTCGTTGCCAACTCCATACTATTACTTTCATGATCCGCGCCATTAGACAAAATTCACTTCCTCCGAAGAAATATTTATATTGTAAACAGCAACTAATATTTGTTTCATTTTACCATCATTTTTGATGATATTTTGATTCAGCTGAAAAGGACTGGGAAAATACCGTCGGTAGATATAAAACAACGGTTACAGACGTTGTCTTCCTTAATCTCTCTGACAATTTTCGCCAATTACATCCTAAAAATTTACACCCTAAAAAAATAAATAAAAAATAAATGTTTAATTGTGAAAGAGAACAAACGGAGGCAGTGAAATCCAATCAAGAATGCAGCTTTACGATTTCGCGACTTAGGTGGGGACTAACTAGAGATCTCATTATTGCAAAACCTCGCGTACCCTACGCACACTGCATGCTCAGTGAGAATCAGCGATGCAAAAATTAGCGATATTATCAGAGGCCTTTTAAAACAGTTAGGCGCTCCACAAAGGTAACAGCGAACCTTTTTTGCAGGGTAGCCGATACATCGGAATCCGCAGCAACAAGCGTGCAATTAGTCGAAATATCGGATAATTTTGGCTTTGATAACAACCCTGACCGGGTCTCGAACCCGCCACTGAAAATCCAGTTGAAATTTATCTTCCCCGGAGGCGACTTGGGACGGACACTGGGCATCAGCGTGTGCTCAGAAAGGGGATAACATCAGTCTCGTTAGAGCGACCTTTGGGTTCGCGATTTTGGGGTTCAGATTATTTGCGGGCCGAACTCGGCTGGAAAGACGTCCGGCCTGATGCCCAATTTGTTTGCGTCGAGGAGGATCTGGTAACACCTTCACCACGGCAAGGCACACCTCTCCTTCCAGCACTTCCAGCCTTCGCGGCGCGCTCTTTTACTTTGGAATGAATCACCAAAATGGTGATGGTGTGCAGTGTGCCGTGTGATAAACATTGATTCATTAGGGTAGATTTGCCGGTAGATTTCTGCGATGAAGTTACCGGTGTGGTTGCCCAGGTACTTTTCAAGATACGTGCCAGTGGAGGCCTCATCGTTTCATGGAGAATTTTGCAAACGGGTGCAATTAGGCCTATCCTAACAAATTATTTGTTAAAAATGGGATACCAAAATTGTTTTGCTAAAGCAACGAACCGTTTCCTTGTTAAAGCAATATTTTTCGTTTCAGCGACAAAATATTGTATGTTTTCAAATGCTGTAGCCTTAGCACCCGAGATGGATATAAGAATATATAAGAAAATGAGGAAAACTACACCACCATAATCAAATTAGGAGAGTTTATTTTTCAGCCTTATTGTTTCGCCTTACGTCGCGAAGCTGAGTGGAGCAAAGCACACGGCACATTTTCCGACCTGGCTTCAAATGAAGCTGTACTAGTTGACAATGCTGTTTCAAAACTGGGCTAGTTGCAATTTATGAGAATTGGCATTGAACGAGTATTTTCAGCAAATACAGTTTCATTTGAAACCATCGCAATGTTGATTACTTTGGAAACTGTATACCTAAGTGGGTGCGATGTACTATCGCGGTCAAAAGAAACGGAACACCTCTTGGATTTGCTCATTTTAAAATTGGCACAATATTTTAATCAAGGGAGGTAAACCTAAACAAACTTTCCTCACTTGTTCTTTTGATGTTTATCTATATTTAGTCAAAAATTCGGGG
>Ga0058701_10000797_pt1 | contig 21221 bp, 10 predicted proteins | sample AgamicOrMae_FD_97039 | JGI IMG/M metagenome (GOLD analysis project Ga0058701, IMG submission 97039) | Agave microbial communities from Guanajuato, Mexico - Or.Ma.e | ecosystem: Host-associated > Plants > Phyllosphere > Phylloplane/Leaf | place: Guanajuato, Mexico | collected 2012-06-04 | reverse complement strand
TTTATAACTAGATGAAGCCAAGGCTTTCAGCTGAGCGGAAGGCCCGTTGGGCAGCTTAAGAGTAATTTGTTACTTAATCAAAAACATAATTTTATAATTTAAAATAATTGCTATGGTAGTCAAACATTTTTTTAAAATGAAAATTACCCATTTTACCCACCCCTCCAGCAGATTTTTTTTCCACCGACTTGCTGCGAGCTATGTCACGTGCCGTCGCACGTTTGATTCTCGATTACTCGTTGACATGGGCAGTTTTCCTAGAGATTTGCAGAGGGAAATCCGGCTGCGTGAGAAAGTACATTTTGGATGGGTTTCGCGGATGGTGCGTGGTTTTTGGGCGATTTGGAGGAGGACTGTTTTTGGCGTACATATGCACGTATAGTGCCACGTAAATACGGAAAGTGCCAGTTTTCGTGAACGATTCCAGTCAGTTGTTTGTAGTCCTTACATGAATCGTACGGGTATTTTATTTTATAATATACCTGTACAGTACCCAATTGAAAAGGCAACCCTCCTTATGCTAAATAAACAAATTTAATTTTTTACACCATGACGTCAGTTTGGCCGACCCCTCCCTCCCTGTAGCGTGACATACCATGTGAGTTGCGAGCCCCCGAGGATTTTCTGAAACGACGATACAACCTGCTCGACACGAGTGCCATGCGTGTTGCCGACTACAGGCTGAAAAGACAGGAATCCAGCCCGTAGTAGGCAACACGCATGGCACTCATGTCGAGCAGGTTTTATCGTCATTTCAGAAAATCCTCAGGGGCTCGAAACTCACATGGTAGATTGTCATCCAAATGTTTTATTTAAAGTCAATACAAACGTGACAAATAATGTTTGTTACGCCACGGAAAAATTATGATAAGTAATTCGCTTTTGAGAGACGCTTTGGAGGTGCCGCTGCGGCAGAATATTAATGCTGCAAGGACAGCCGCTTACAACGAGAAACACACTTGAATATTTCAGCATCTTTCCAGCCAACATTAGCATTTGAAGACGCAAAATGTTCTCACTTGCTATTTATTCTCACGAAAAGCGGCCAGTAAAAACGGCCATTTGAGTCGCGAACCATTTTTGAAGTTAAAACGCGCTTAAAGGGGCTGATGTTGAATAGTTGTCTTTGAATCTTTTGAAAGTGATTTTTGAAAAGTTGCTTTTAAGTCATAAGCTATGCTACTGCGGGATCTAAAGAAGCCTCAGTCTTGAATTTAATAGGTTTCTATGATTTGTCATCCTGTTTTGGTGAAAACTATTTTTCTGCCTTTACAGCAATGTCTTTTCTAATCTGAAAAGTGACTTGAAGCTCTTGACGTATTAGTTGCAAAAAGTTGACATTAAAAAAAGGTCAGTTCTATTCGCACGCCTTGTTAATTCAAGGGAGACTTGAAAGCAGGGAAACCAACCTAATGCATTTTAAATGTGAGTCGACTTAAACGGATGGAAACGAACCTAATACATTTTTAATCGGGCAGCGTGCGAATACCCACTTCGTTAAAAGTTTTTAAGCGCAGTGCTATTACACGACACTTTCTCACGATTTTCCTGTGAAACAAAACCGGCATTTCTTATTAGTTCACGCGACGACCAGTTTTCGAAAAATTGTGTCTTATTTCCCGACTTTTTCCTTGGAAGATCGAATAACAGGAGCAGCGTTTCAGATCAAATGCCACCTCTAAGAATTGACGACCTCCTCGGTCTTTGACACCCCAAGAGACGAGATATTTCCATAACTTTCTGGAGGAAGCGAGTTTAATACCCGAACGATTTTATTCCTTTTTCGCTACGCTTGAAGAAACCGTTTCCTGCAACACTGTCAAACGTAGTTTCTTATTGTTTGAAAAGCCAGCTGAAATTCGGGAGGAAGATGACGACCTTTATACCCAAACTGTGATACTCCGTGCCCCCTTGATCAACAAATCTAATTTATTATTAGGCCACGAAAGAAATTATTTCATTCTTGGTCAGAATACAAGGGAGACTTGAACGCACGGAAACCAACCGAATATATTTTGAATCGGGCGAGCGTGTGAATTGTCTCTTCGTTAACCCATAACAGCCCAAAGTATTTGGAGTGAAATTTAGTTTAACAGAAATTAGGAGTATTTTTCCCATTAAAGTACGAAATTTTAAGCTCTGGAAAATGCCTAAATTATTAAATTTCAGGTTTCCAGAGGGGTTATACTTTTTAAATTGTGACAATACTGAACTGAAAAGATCCTCTAAAATATTTTTTTTCCGAACGGCATCGCCGGGCGGTAGTGGGTTAAAAATACAACTTAGGTGAAGCTGAGAATCCTCAATTTATTCAGACTTTAACAGGGTATGAATTAACGTAACAACATTACACAGAAAACATTCTTAAGAAAGAATAATTTTTCTTTTAGCTCGTTGACATAGCAAAAACCAAAAACGCTACTCTCAGAGTAAGTTGTCGTATAAAAAAGACTTAACCCTTCACAGCCCAAAGTATTCGGACTGAAATTTTGCTTAAGAGAAACTGGAAGGATTTTTTCACTAAAATACGCAATTTTAAGCTTTTTAAAATGCCTAAATTATAAAATTTAAGGTTTCCAGAGGGGTGATATTTTTTATATTGAGACAATATTAAACTGAAAAGACCCTCAAATTTTTTTTTCTGTTGCCGAACGGCATCGCTGGGCGGTAAAGGGTTAAGGAGCAAGTCATTTTTAAAACAAGTACGAATTTTTGCAATGCATATTGGCTGTAATTTGTTGTAATGGCATTCTCCTGGAGACAAATTGAATTTCGCTGGTATGAAACCGTTTAAGGACGTTACGCAACACGGAAAACGATCAATAGAGACGTTTATGCCCGACAAGCGGTCGTATCTTTTTTTAATTAAGAAGGAGTGTTGCTGCAGCGCGCCGCCCTTTTTACTCTATTTCGTTACGGTGCATTGCGGGTTGCCTATTGCGCAGCGCTTTCCGCAATGAAACCCAGCTAAACATTGTCGTTTTGCATTCATATTCCCATTGTGGAGGTTATTAAATAAATTTATCTCCTAGCTTTTATTGCGCCTAACGCGCGCTCTTGTCTGCTGAGAAGTCACACTGATCACTAAATTTGAATCAGTGAGAGTCCCTGAGATTCTGTGAATTTTCACTTAATCTCCAAGTCTTTAACTCGTTCAAATTTAGAGTGATCACCGGTTTTGGGCCGACCGACATATGTGTTAGGTAGACTATGATGTGAAAACATATTTTGATATTTCGCGTGGTAAAGTGTTTGAGAAGTTAAAGCAACTATTTTTACAATGATTTGCGACCTCAAGGAAAACTGGATATATCGCAATAATTGTAGATTTTCAAAACAATTATCTAGTTTTTTTGCGTTTAGTTTGTGATTAACATACCTGGGGACTATTGGAAATAATTCCATCTAAAATTATTCAATGAGGCTTATAGTTACAATACCTTGTAAACTGAAGTCATTGTGACGTTTGAAGTCAGCTAAAAAAAACGTCCCCAGTTTTTTTTTAAAAAGCTCAGAACGCACCCTTAATAAGTTTTCTTTTAATAAGCGATATTACTTCTTTCAAGATGAGTTTATATTTCAATTAAGCTTTTTAGCAATACAGGGAAATTTGCTCTCAAATCGAATACTTTTTGGAAGCGTGAATTGTCATATACCCATGCGCTTGCACATTGCTTCACCGCAAGGTATAGCACTCTTTTGTGGGTCACTTCATACTTGTAAATCACCCCCCCCCCAAAAAAAAAGAAAAGTATCCGTCACAACTTTTGAACATCCAAGTATCCAAAAGAGAATTGAAAGGGGAAAGCAGGAGATGCTGGGGGCAAAAGATCAATAACCGCGGTGCAGTCGGTAAACATAGCTCCACACCCGGGAACCCTTTTGCACCCCCCCCCCGCCATCCTTCATAACCCCTCCCTTCCACCCCCTACCCCCCGACTCAGGAAATAGGCTACAACCAGGCTTCCCGTAGTTTATTTTCGCGCCAGGTAATGCCTAGGCTATTAAGCAGGAAGCAAGACAGATATCTAGAATCTTATCGCAAGACTTTCCTTAGGCGTTTCTCTCTACGGTTAGTTTGTCGCGGTGAGATACTACGGTACAGTCGAGATCATGGTTCGTGCCGCATTCAAATCTAGTAACTTTTATTTCTTCAAAATTTAAGTTGGTAATGTATTTAAATACGGAGGACTTTGCTCATAGCTTATTGTAATGCTATTGCCAATATAAATTTCTGTTAACAGAAAATCACTGTAGATTCAAATGTGACACAACTTTTGATCACTATATTTCTCAACGAACAATGGGATTAGAATGGATTTACAAAGACATGTTTTTCAATTTTTTAGGTTCTACAACTTGATGGAATAGGGTACAGTCTGGAGGAACAACTACTTTGTTTTTCAGTTTTAGTGATTATAACTAGAATTTCTGGACGAAATCCGTCTCTGTTCATTCAGATTACTACTTAATCTTACAAGATGTTTGTGTGACAAATTACCAAACTCTATCTTTAAACGCGGCTTATTTTAAAGGGGTTCTCGTTAGTCACGAACAATAGTGAGGAATTCTTCATTCGAAAACATAGTCGCTTGCTCGCATTGGTATAGTCGAGTTCAAAAGTCTTTTCGTCTATGTAGACGAGAAGTCCCTTTGAAAGGCGCCATAACTTGTGATCCAGACTGTACACAGGTTATGAATAGCGTTCAGTAGACCATTGCGTCATCATCATCCGGTTGACTTGGTTGGGTCGGCCCCTCAAAGACATTAGATTGAGGTAGGTCTTAATTGCTTTGATAGACCACAATTTTATGTTAAATTATAGGCTTCGTTATTGTTGCTTCGGTGAGTTTGTGAATTAAGGACGTCCAACCTTTTTACATCCTTTAAAAAAATCGCGTCTTGAATTTTAGCTATCCGCACGCTGACTCCTACTTAGATTGAGATATTTCTCTACGAGCGTTAGTCTCATGTATGTTTGTCATCAGCGCACGAACAGAACTGCGATCTGATCGAATATTCGGGGGGCATTCGATAGCGCCAACGCCGCAAGCGCCAGTCCGTAACCGCCAAACGAGATAAGTCGCAAACGCGAAATTTCGTATAGGTTAGGTTAGGTCAAATTAGGTTAAGTTAGGTTAGGCTAAGTTAGGTTAGGTTAAGTTAGGTTAGGTAAGGTTACTATTGTGGTTAAGGCCTTTGGCGTTTGCGACTTTTCTCTTTTGGTGGTGACGGATTGGCGCGTGCGGCGTTGGCGCTTGTGGTTCTTGGCGCTTATGACAGCTACCCGAATAATCGTCTTTGAGAATACTTAACAATGCTTCTTTTTAAGAAAAAATGTTTATGGTGGCATATGGAGAACAGTAAACAATTCAATGAGGACACTACTACTACCGCTATTTCAAGGCTGGCCCGAAATTTTTGATTTTTTCGGACGTGCGAGATTTCCGACCGACCTCGTCGCCGTGAGCTTCGTTTTCCAACCACCGTTATTGAATCGGAATAGGCCGAAAGGTAAAAATAAATCGGCATGCGGAGTTTCTGGAGAGCGGCGGTTGGAACTGATTTCCTTGCACTGTCAACAAACCGAGCTTTTATTCGCCGCGCCAACTTGCCTTGAGTGGCAGTGCTCCCAGATTTGGCGATTTCGTTAATCTTCCACCAGGTGAAACCGAGTGATCATAGCATTAATTTTTGATCGCTCTCACAGAAACCTAAAGATAAGATTAATCTTTTATTTATATCGTATAACCGATTAAAAAATAATTGCGCTCTTCGACAATCATGAATTATGGTAATGTTGGAGTGAATTCAAGTTGTCCAATCGCAGGCGGCAATCCAATATTCCGTGAATCATATTTCAAGTATATATACTTAAGTGTAGGCCTATTTTTGAGCCCCTATGCATGGGAAGCTCACGCGTTTCTGTGGATTAGTCAGTTTTGTCGTGCTTAGCCCCCTACCGCCCACCGATGCCGTTCGGAAACAGAAAAAAATATCTTAAGGATCTTTTCAGTTCAGTATTGTCACAATTTGAAAAATATCACCCCTTTGGAAACCTGATATTTAATAATTTAGGCATTTTCCAAAGCTTAAAATTTCGTTTAGCAGAAAAAAAAACCTTCCAATTTCTCTTAAGCGAAATTTCACTCCAAATATTTTGGGCTGTAATGGGTTGAAATTCAGCCCATCCTAAAATCGTGTTTGAACAATGAGACTCATTTTATTTTGACATTTCCTTTTTTTTTAAATTGTACGGAAGCAATAACTATTTTGCCACGAGATCAGACATTAGATTGTTCCGCTGTGGCCATGAGGAAAATTCGAAATAAAAAATCTGAATAATTTATGTAGATTTTTAGTGATGTCTTTGGTTGTTAAAGTCGGTCTTTAGACATGTTCTTTAAATCACCTTTTCTTCCGAGACGACAAGGCAATAGTGCCAGGAAAAGGTCGTCCAATTGAAAGGTGTTAGCGGTAAATACAATTTTATCTGCCCCCTAAGGAAGGCAACAAGTTAGTCTTTATCAGTGGCGGACGAAGTTCGGCAGTCAGAGTCTATTTTCGTTGACACTGCTCCGCGCCAAGTTGGCCCCTTCTTGTACCGGTACACAAATCGAATGGCGCCCTTCTCTGACTTCGCTCAACATGAAAGTATTGCACTGCGCTAGTCAAAAGCGATCCTCTCGATCTGGTCGGGAATCCACTTAGGGAAAACTGTATTCGCTGGAACTTATTTTCGTAAATTTTAAGTAAATTCTGAACCGGTGAGAGTCTCTAAGACTCACAGTGAAAAATCACTGAATTTCAGTCAATATAGAACCACTGAAAAATTCAGCGGTTACAGGTAAATTTGAATCAGTGAAACTATACTGGCAGAAATTCAGTAAATTTTTACTGAATCTTCTCAGGCTCTCACTAATTCAAATTTACAGTATCAATGTATGAAAAAAAATAATTCTATTTGATGACACGGTTGAAATAATGAATATCGTTGTATCAGGAGCCTCATCCATGTTACTTTTAGCCTGATCATCCGATCTCAAATGTCATGGTTTAGGACAACTAATAATGGGTTTATAAGTTTAAAAAAAAAACAGATACAGTTTTGACATCATCGTCAAAACAAGTATTATTTGTATCGGTGCAGACTATCCTTTAGCTAAGAAGGTATACCTTAATAGGAAAACCACGATTAATTTCCCATTACAATTAACCGGCACTGGAACACAGGAAAAAGGTTTTGTTATACCAACAAAATAAATTGTTAAAATAGGGATAACAAAAATATTTTGTTACAACAACAAAATGTTTGGTTCTATCAACAAAACGTTTGGTTGCAGCAACAAAAATTTTAGTGGTTGTCCCTAATTTTGTTGCGGTAACAAAACCATTTTTTTCCGTGAAACAAAACGCGCGTCTTTAAATGGACCATGGGGTGCGTCACGATCAGAAGGAAATCGTCGTATGCGAGGTCATGTCCCAAAAGGAAGCTGTATTGTTAAGGCGGAATTTGTAGGGAATGCCTTCTTATATAATATTTTTTTAATTAACTCCTTTTCGCGAGTTTGACGTATTTTTCCTGTTTCCGCGGAAATTTATCAAAGCTTCCAAACGATTCTAAAAACCGGTTAAAAGACCAGCATTAACTCGATCGCAAAGTTGATTTTGTCAGCCAATCTTTGTATACCCGAAGAATAGCACCAAAAGCGAGTAAAAGAGTATTCCGTCGAGGGTTTTCCGCTCACTCCTGTTTTCTTTATTTGAACAAAAAAAAATGCTAAAAGTAACCTAATATTTTGCACAATAAAGATCACTCGGAGATACATAAAAAAAACAAGCAATGTGGCTGAACTTAATTATTGACTCGGTGTTTGAAAAAACAATCTAAATTCATTCCCTCAAATCGAGAAAGTATCTTTTATGATAAAAAAAAGTACTCCATGGAGAAATTACCTTGTAGCCTTATCAAAACGGTTGGTTAATACCAACCTCAGCAAACCAGAATTTTTGTGGGGGAATATCACTTGTTACGCCTACAACTGTAACTGTTGTCATAACAATTTATTTCGTAACAACTGAAATTATCACTACAACAATTCTGGTTTACTGAGGCTATACAAACAGTTTTTTTAGGAACACAGTAAAGACAAAACCCGTTTGGGGTGCCATACCTGTTTTGGGTGTGAAACCAAAACGGGGGTGGTACGTATACTTACGTAATTTTTCGAGGTAGGCCTATGATTAGTCACATTTTTTCAAGGGGTCACGGCGACAGTTTTCCATTGATGTGGCTGAACATGGGTCTATCTTGAAAAAATACCTACATGCGTATCACCCCCGTTTTGGTTTCAAAACCCAAAACAGGTATAGCATTTTCCAGACGTTTTTTTTTTTTACTGTGAGCCATTTTTTTATTGAACAATTCTATCTTCACTTTTACCGGCAATAAATAAATTAAAAATTGAAAGGATTAAAGAAAAAAATTGCAAGAGCTAAAGACGAGTTTTTGAATATTAGTTAAATGTCCTACATTTCCTCTTTAGTTTTTTAGAAATAAACACAAACACCTTTTAGATTTACAGTTATTTTAAAAAATACTGTAAAAATTGGATTGTGATTGTCAGAGTGACCGCAGCCTTTTCTAATCGCGGTTAACGTTTGATAGGGAGACGTGCGTGTCAGACAAAGAGGGGACAAGTCTCCGTAACGAAAGGTGAACTGGTGCGTAAAATGACATTCCTGTCAAATTTAGTTCCGCTGCCCTCGTAATAACACGGACCGGACGCCGAGTCGAGCAACCCACAAAATCGCTTACCTTTCACTTTTGCTCTCCATCAAATATTCCCCCGACAAAAATCCTTCTTCTGTGTATTCGAAAACATCCTCAAATCGATTTTCGAACCTTTAAGGCAGTGGAATCAAAAGCAATTTAGTGAGATTCGCGTTGCTCGTAATTTCAGAGGGCCTTATGCTTTAATTTCGTAAAGGCCGTATGTTTATAAAATTTAATATGACCATTATTCTCGGATATACAAGCTATTGATGACACTGCCTTGATGCGTGAAACAACTGTTACTGTCTTTTGTTCTATCACCCAGAGTTTGAATGAAGTTTCCCTAATCTGGGCTCGCCTACATGGTCCCATTATTATTCGATATAAGGTTATTACCAAAAATGCTGAGGTCCATGGACACATTCCTCTACATAAGGCTGCTTGTCCATATTTATAGTCTTCTAAGATAAACAATTTTTGCCGCAGATATTCCAAATTTTACCTATTGAAGCCACATTTTCGTTTATTTTATTTCATGTTTTTTATTTATTTATTTGCTGAGGTATTTTTCCGATTTTTCAAAATAGTTCCTGAAAAAAATAAGGTCTGTACTATTCGCACGCCTATGTTATTACAAGAGAGACCTAAATGCACCGAAACCAATCTAATGCGTTTTGAATGGGGCAGTGTGAATAGTCACTTCGAAAAAATAATTATGACTTTTAACTTTCAAATTAAAAATACATTATTAAAAAGTGAGAAAAATTATCGTAAAATAAAAATAATTCATGAAATTTCCACAATTAATTTTATGTAGAATATATGTTTTGCATGTAGAAGCTTTTAAATCACCTTTGAGCAAGAGTCTCCTTAATTCACATAACTTATTTTTTCAGTGTACTTTGCGTCACGTGAGATGTGATCTACCTAAAAAGATGAGGTCAGGTAAAGTTAGGAGGAATTACAAACTAGCTATGTTCAGTTATGATATAGCGAATTCCAGTGAACCCTGTGCCCAGAGCCAAAGGCCTATATCCATCCTTGGGGAGGAGAGCCAACGCACAGGTAGACAACCCTCCAAGCATCGTTGTCGATTGGGCTGCCTATGGCCTCCCCGTCAGGCGCAAAATGAAATCCGAAGGTCGCCCTTTCCGGTTGCGCGCATACATATGCTTTTTCTATCAGGGCTTCCTTGATCCGTGCAGCGAGGCACTCTTTTATCTCGAGGACCATTTTTAGGGTTGAATCTTCCGCTAAAATGGTTCAGAAGTGAAAGGCGGCGGCAATTGGTCTAGGTATTTAGGCCCCTCCCCGTTTGCCCCCTTCACTGGAAGACGTGGTGTGAAGATCCTCAACGCAAAGAATCTTTTCGAAGTCATTCGAGCTTGAAGAATCAAGCCACAATTGAGATCTGCCTGATGGTCCCAACCCACCACTTGATGGGCTCATTTTGCCATCAATATGTTCAAAGAATTTTTCAGCTCGAGAAACTGTAGTTTTCGAAGAATTATACAACTATTCTAAAAATCTTCCTTCAAAAAAAGCTTGTTTCATGAGGACGTTTTCATTGGAATGTAAAAATAAGGTCAACAGAAAAATGGACGTAGCTCTTACCCGATAACATGTGCGTAAAGAGTGTGAAAGATTTTGAACTTTAATGAGAAACTGACTGTTGAACTCAATTTAAAAACTGATTTTCAATGTAAAAAATGTGGTATTTGTACTCTTAATGTCTAAATTAGTATTCAAGGTTGAGGTGGTATTTTTAGTCGAAATTCATATTACGATAAAACTTTATGTCGCTGACTGAATTCTGAGAAAGGTCCAAGACTTGGACGAAAAAAAAATCTGTCACCAAAATGTTAATAATTCAGAAAAAGAGACCCCATCCTCAGAGATATACTGCTCTTTTAACTTTACGCGGCATATAATATAAGCCTAAGGCCTCCTTTTTCTCTCTCAATGTTTACATGCTTAAAGAAAAAAAGAAAAGAAAAACTTACACACGGAAAAAATATAAGTTTTAATTGGTGAGGCGGTTGACTGAACTGGCGCAAAGTATACATGGCAGCTGTGTATTTAGGTCCTTCTTTCCGTGAACGGGCTGTTAACGGAGTGGCCGGTTAAATCAGCCGTGTTATTAGAGAGAATTCTTCCCCTTTTACGATATTTGTCCGTCCGTGTGACGCGAGGAAAACATTCGACGGGAAATGAAAGGAAAATGTTTGTATTTTTTAGTGTAGCGTGATGGAGTCACGTACAGATGTTTCGTCGACTGCTATTGTTAAGTTTGAGTCGGAATCAGATCCTGACGACGTGATGAACCTGTGTACTGTACCTCAGTAAATGTATAAGATATTATTGTATATCCTGATATATCAGATGTTTCATATAATCAGATATGACCTAGTCGTATCACATTATCAGATATGACATCAGATTTCATATCATATCAGATATGACATCAGATTTCGTATCATATCAGATATGACATATCAGATGTTAAATATCAGATATCATGACATATCAGATGCCGTATCATATCAGATATCATGACATATCAGATGTATCATATTTTAAGACATGACATATCAGATGTATCATATCAGATATATTATTTCATTCATCAGATCCCTTCAGATATCATATTAAATCAAACATCATCATCTTTTTTATGCAAAGTTACGAGGCACATACAACGTTGAAACTGTTTCAGAGGTTCTAATAACAAAGGCAGTGCAGTCTCAGTGGAGCGTTGCTCCACGACCAGGGACATAAGTTAACAAGAAAAGCAATTTTCAGTGCGTTTCCATCTACTCATTGCTTTATTATCAATTTTCCAGTGGGTACCTCCACTCGGGGTTCTCTATGGGCATGCAACGTTGCTATTAAAAGCGAGCAAATGAGCTACGTTTTTGTCGGGTCACTCAAAGGAGACCTTATGACTTGAACAAAACCAGGAAGGTGGCCAGCTTACACTAATGTAAATAATTCTTTTGGGTGTCCTCAGATTTTCCAAGCTACTTTCTAATGGAATATGTGTTATTACGGACATTCCATTCATATGATATTTTGTAAACATATGGGTTGCTCTCATGTTTTACTAGGGGGTTTCTACTTGCATGTTCGTAAGTTGTTTTTCTTTTTAACCCTTCGACGGAAGGAATATTGGCGCATCCGGCTGCCTTAGCTAGCACTTGACAGCCTCATGAAAGAGGTGCAATGTTGCGAGACATAAAAAAAATCCAATCATTCCGGCTCTTTGGAAATGCATCTTGACTTACTTTTACTGCTTTGAACATGAATCTATTTTTACAAAGTAAAAATGAAAAAAAAATCCTCCGCAAAGAAATCAGTTTATTAAATTTTTTAGCTTACCTATTTTTTGTAATGCCGATTTCCAGTCACACCTGGAACAAAAGAAAAAAACAGAATACTTTTGTGAGCTCTCCAAAACATTTCCAGCAAAATCAAGACCTCACAATCAGAATGAAAAAACAGTTTAGGCTTATTCGACCCCAATTTTTTTCTTTAACACCATTTTTAGACGTTTCTCGGCCGAAAAAAATGTCAATTCCTAATTTGACATAAAGACAATACTGATTGAGGAGAAGCTGGAGATCAAACAAATCATTTCCAAAAATGTTATTTTTTTATGTATCCTTGCAACTTCGAAAAACGCCGAATTCGTTGTCACCTTCATCGCCTGGTGTAACCTGGTTACGCATGGCGCATTTGTCCAGAATAACAAGCAAACATTCTTCCGGAGGGTTTGGTGTCTGCCCCCGACACCCTTCCCCTCATCCCATCTCCTTTCTCCCCTACCTCCTCTCTCTTTTTCCTCCTCCCCGTCCCCGTTTCTTTGTCCTTTCAGCCCCCGTTTATATGTCCCTCTGATCCCCTCCTAGTAGTGCGTTACTTGTCTGGAAAGAGGAAATTTAATACATTTCCAGACGAAATTAAAACTAACCCCCTGCACAAAAAAAAAGTCAGCTAGTATCACGAAATAAACTTCAAAATCTTTCCAGAATGCTGAATTTTTTCCTCATTTAGAAATTTTGTAGAAACTCTATAGAAAAATAACTTTGTCGCAGTAACACTGTGCAACTGACAAACGCGCTTTGTTCCTAGACTACAACCGTATCTGTTGAATTAACAATCTTTTTTGTCGCCTTTACAATTTTTTGTCACAATTTCATTTTTTTTAATCAAATGTAACCAACTAAAAATTTTCGTATAAAAAATGTAATTTTGACAGTCATATTTTTTGCGTCAGTAGATAAAACTTTCATTTCTTCTCTCGACGTTTGAATGATAAACTAGTAATCTCTGATTTTATTAGTTCGTCATGTGGATTTCAAAAGTCAGTTTTGATTTGAAATTATGACAAATGAATAATTGGAGAACCGTCGTTTATTTCACCTATCAGTCTTGAAATGAATTTATCATATTCATTGTGTAAAGAAATATTTCATTGTCTCTGCTATCAAGGGGAATGGCCTTTTATTCATTGTCACATTGACACTCTCGCCTTAATGACGCTCTCAAAAACCGACAGCTCATACTGAGGAATGAATTTTGTTGAAAACTTTAAGATTTCCCCTCAACCCGACAAGTGGTTTTTGAAGGGGGTAAGATAGAAAATGAGGGTGAATCCTACCCGAAGAAAAGTTATTCTTATGGTTTTCATCATTCACAAATTCCGAAGATAGTTCACTCAGAATTGCTCTTCTTAATAATCATTTTTATGAGAGTGTACCATACGCATGATAATATGCATAACCAGAAGTGCAACAGGGGTAAGAGATCCCGATGTGCCAACAATCAGCAAAAGTATTACTTTTTCGTCGTTGTTCCATATTTCCTCACCTAGCCGTTGTTTGTGTTTATTTGGTGCCTTTGCGTATGCATTCATGCAAGTGATTGATTTGGTACCAATTGGTATTTAAAGTCAGTCGTCCTTTAATTTCAACAGTAAGCGTGGAAGTACACAAAATTAATTGGTTCGCTGGCGAACATGATGAATGATATATCCAGGATGTTTCCCTATTTTTTCACAAAGAATTTTAATTTTACAAGTTAGCCTCAGAATTAAATAATAAAGCAATTAAAGTGAATAGCTGGGTGACTAAAATCACAATATCTCACCTGGCCTTTTGTAATTGTTAATTAGGGGTGGTTTGTCATTATTTTTTATTTATTGACTACATTTTTTGCCAAGTTAAAAAAGTGTATTCATATTGTTTACCTTGTTAAAAAGTTCTATAAGGGTTGAAATGGCACAAACGAATTCAAGTGTTAAATTAACAAGATTCAGGGACGAATATTTTACAGTTCTTTCAAAACCGACCATTTTTATCGACTATTCAAAAATGCAGTGCTTTCAGATTATTGTTTTAAAACATGGATTGGGGCCTAAAAAATCGTGTTTCAAGTAATTCTTAGCTGACAAGTTTTATGAGACCAGACAACAAAGTCATCTTGTTACGGCCGCTGGCTCCAATAACTTCGAGGAACAATAAAATATATCATTTTTTTTAAATATATAAACTCAGGTCTGTTACTAAATCAAATGTACCTGACGTTCTCATACTACGCAATCAAAGTTTGGCTTTAGTTGGCTTATCAAAACTTATTCCAAGCAGCCGGTCAGTAATTATTGTTGTGTAGATTTTTGTAAGTTGTTTACTCTTATGATGAATCGAGAATATATTTACGGAGTTTCTAACTTAGTTACAGAAACCCGTAAGTAAAACATTGGTTGAACCAGCAAATCTAACGTGTTGATTTAATTTGAGCTTATTGAACTCGTAGCGGTAGGGGAAGCGTTCAAACAAAAGTGCGATTTCCAATAACAAAGTAAGCCATGGTATGTGATAAGTAACGCGGACAACGCAGGAATTTGATTATCTCGGAACCTCCTTTCTTTGGAATTAACGCCCGTTCTCAAGATTTCTCATACGTTCACGTGTCACTGAATTTGTCATACTCGTTCCACCGAAACCTGAGCATGTGATTTAACCAATTTGGACACTGAGAATACTCGAAAAATTAAGGGAAGAAGAATTTTTTCAATGAAAAAATTATGAAAACGCATTTTGAAAACAGTTATTGGTGACCATTATAAAAGAAACTGCTATGTTGTAGTTTGTATTCTTATCGTGAGTTTGAAAGGCTTGATAGTCCTCTTGTGTGGTACCTACACCCGGGTTCAACTAGAGAACACTTTAGGGAGAAAAGCGACAACTTATTTCTGCGGTGTGCGCTGATTCGTGGGATGCATGAAACCAGCAATGCTGATTGGTGGGATGCAAGAGTGACTCTCTCTCTCTCTCTCTGAGCCTCTGTATAAGGCTAACCGAGGTTAGGTCAGAGTATGTGTTTTGTGCTTCGCTCCACTGATACTCCCCTCAGCGTTTGCCAAGCCTGACCTTGGAGACAAAAATTGCCATCTCGACACATTCAATTATAACACCTTACTGAAATGTCGTATCCCACCAGTACGCTATTTTTGTACATTCTTCCTAGAAGACAAATCAAATCAGAAATTTCGTAGGTAATTTTGAGGCTTCAATGTTTAATTATAGTCTTAATTAATTGCTGGGTCGTTTATTGTTCTCAACTCCTCAATATTCTCGAAAACAGCAAATGAAAGATGACAAGCAAATGCTGGAGAGCTTGGATATTTACGGTGCAAAGATTTACCTCTTTTGCTAGTCCTCTTAATTTATTACTTCCGTGCATGCCTAAAATGTGGTGCCCTCGTTATATATATTACACATTTCGTTTCATTATTTTCCAGGAAAAAAAAGAAGTACGTTTAACTGGAACAGCAAAACAATTTGGATGCTACGAAACACGGAAATAAAGTTATCAAGGCAGTAATCTTTTTATGCTCTCTTGCCTGTCTACTGTAGCTTACCACCAACTAATATTTCAATAAGCCAAATATTATTTGCCTTATTTTCAGATAGTTTAAGTTTATTTTCACTTTTTCGTATATTTGTTTGTGTCCTTTTTTGGCTATTTTAAGCATTAATTTCTTTCAGTTAAAAAGAATTAGATTTTTAATAATTTGTTAATTTTAACCGATAAAATTTTAATAAATAAATCAAAATAAACTGCTATTAATGAGCTTTTTTTAGGTTTTTGCTCATTGACAAGTTTATATTGAAATTTAATCTACTAAATAAAAGTGGTAAACCCGATACCCTTCTCTTAAACGTACTTTTTTTACCCATTGCTGCCCATGCAGCTTCGCAAAAATAGCTATAGCAGCTACATGGATTGCTAGGCATACCATTAACTTGCTGTACCCGCATTTTTTTTTCGGAACATAAAATCCGTTGAAATAAATTGCGCTCACTGTTGTTGAACAGCGTGTGGGATAGAAATCTTCTAAATGCAAAATGCTCTGCCGATATCTCAATCCCCTTTCTAACGCATATTTCTTGACTTATCAAATTACAGAGTTTCCCCGCAGGAAAAGATACGCTCGTTTTTCAGCTTAACTTCATTAGATATTTTCTTTAGCGAAAAGCCTGGCGATAATTTATCTTCTTTGCGGACCACTTTTCATCTACTTGATCCGCAAACTAGGTTGAGCAAAAATTTACGAATCTTTTTATGAAACCGATCGGAAGTCGGTACGGCTCTCGCTGACCAGTAAATCATGCTTTGGCTTCATACAAGGAATTTCAAGTCCCACGAATACCGCATAGACGTAAAACGCGCTGTAAAATCCAATATTTTCTCGTCAATCCTATTCGCACGCCAATATTTATACGAGGGAGGCTTAAACGCAAGGAAACCAACCAAATGCATTTTAATTGTGACTTGAACGTACGTAAGCCAACATAATATGTTTTAAATGGGGCAGCGTGTGGATAGTAACCTCGTTATTTTTTTTAGCTTAACTTTTGAAAATCCTTAATTTATACCGTGATCGCATACAGGGTGTTCCAAATTTTTAAGGCAATAACAAACGTGAAACTCGCACAGCTGTCGAAAGCTAGTTCGTTCACACGACTCCAAAGAAAATGGCAGTTAGGTTTTGAGAAGGATACACTTTCAGTGTGTACGCTTCCGGGAAGTCTATTCGACGCAGGATTCCACGCCGGAAAATTTGCACAGTTCGGCTGGAAAAAATATGGTTCTTCGATCGGGAAACCGTTGAACTTTTACTATCGACGAAAAGTAGTTAACCTAAAAATGTCGATCAAGCTGTATTCGGAGTGCTCCTATTATCGCATGGAGTCGTTTTTGGAGCCGCAGGAAATTTCGCAAATCACGGATCCAGTAAAAGATGAAAGGTTGATACATATCCGATTCCGATATTGCATCAAGGAACTGCTCAAGACACCTGCTTGTAGCAGCGAATCAAAGCAAAGGTCCTTGCGCCTAAATCATGAGCAAGTTAGCTCAGAATGTCAAGAATACCTCAGCAAAGTGCGTGGGGGGCATTCGATAGCGCCAAAAACCACAAGCGCCAACGCCGCAAGCGCCAGTCCGTAACCGCCAAACGAGAAAAGCCGCAAACGTCAAAGTTCGTATAGGTTAGGTTAGGTCAAGTTAGGTTAAGTTAGGTTAGGCTAAGTTAGGTTAGGTTAAGTTAGGTTAGGTAACGTTAGTATTGCGGTTAAGACCTTTGGCGTTTGCGACTTTTCTCGTTTGGCGGTTACGGATTGGCGCTTGCGGCGCTGGCGCTTGTGGTTTTTGGCGCTCATGACAGCTACCCAGCAAAGTTACAATGTTGCCGTGTGTTCCACCTATCGTCCTCGAGCAGAGCAAAAATGGAGATATGAACACACACCCTAAGCTAACCTAATTGATATCGCTTGCTCGTAGGTGTTGGCTGTAGTCTTATCCTAGTCTTAAATATGAATTCTTTAATATTTTCCAGAATTCCAGTTATTTATTAATAATGATCGCTTGAATGAAGTAATTAAACGCTAACGCAAGTCATAAATCAAACGAAAGCAAAGTATTTAGCATCCAAAATTATATACGATCTTCACGCCGTGAACTCTGCTGACATTCTGTAACTGATTTTGTTTTCGTTTTATTTCAACTGACAATAATGTGAGATTCGGTGAACTTTGTGTGTTTGATTTTGGTGCCGATACGTTAGTCTATGCCGCGCGTCAATCTATGAGAATTAATCGCGTTTCGACGTCATTCTCTGTGAACATTATCGCTTAGAGGTAAACTGATATTGGTGTTCACGTTTTCACGGCAGAGTTGTCACCTGCCGAAAATTACCGTGTGTGAAATCAGCTGACGCGAATTTTCCGGACGAGAGCCCATTTTTTGCGCACATTTGTGAATTACTGGTAGAGAATTATTACGACGGTGCAAATTGGATCAATCCCAAAACTACTCTTTCAAAAAATTGAAAACAAAAAAAAAATACATTTTTCATCAAAAAAGTATTTAAAACTATTCCCAGGTGAATTAATTTAAACGTTCCTTTTGTTTTCCACTCCCCGTGCACGTTTTGGTTTCAGTATATCAGCATTCGTTTATCCTTTTAAACTTGTCTCAACCCCAGTATTTCGTGATGTGCAGGTCGCATTCCAGCAATCGTACGAATTCGGTGAGTGAATTTCATTTGTTGCCATTAGCTGCAGGTCAGCTTTGCCTGCGGAGCAGAGAGCTCCTGACAAGTCGAGCATAGGCTTCACGCCTCACACTCGTGTGGTGCGGTTGCCTATACACTCTTCCGCGGGCGCTCGCCGCTAAAATGCACAAACATAAAACCTTACCCGCAATTACATTCCAACTCACACAGGTGGTAAACCCCTACACAGTTCCGTGAAATGTTTCGCAAAGAATTCGGAGGAATCTGATTGCAAGAATATTAACCATCCCAGCTAGAATATTTGTAAAATATTGACAAATCCCAGAAAATCTCAGCCCGCAAACCCTTCCCGAATCCTGCAAAGATATACTGTAAATCCCCACGCTCTTAACATCAATTTAGGGGCCCCTTGTGCGAAGCGAAACAAGGTTGGTTACATTTATTGTAGGCTGAAATAGCGAGATTGTTACGAATTTTTAAGCGCCAAGAAATCTGAAGATAATCTTCCTACTCCATTAATCAGTGCCAGCCGAGAGGGGCGACGGTGACTCAGTTTCGGATTGATGACATTGTGTTCGATGAAATTCGAGTTTTTGTGGCGGAGAAGAGCTTTTGCATTCTCATCACTCAGTTTTCTTTTTCTTTTTTTTTTCGGTCGTCTTAAAGAGACGCGAGGTGTCGCCAGTTTTCTTCTTCGTCGCTTCAGTTTCTTGCAGGAAGAGTCCGGTAAAAAGTTCTTCTCTTCTCGAGAAGAACTTTTATCTAAGCTTTGTTTAAACTTTACCGTTCTTGCGGTTCTTATAGCTCAGGGCTACGTTGTTGCCGCTAAAGAAAATAGATCAAAGACATTTTGCGTCTGAAAAGCTAGTTTCTTAGTGTCTATTGAACTGCGGTTGATCGCTAAAGACCTCTTTTTTCTTGGAGTTTTTAGAGAATGTTATAAATTCGCCCCGCAACTTGACTCCGACAACCGTGTACAGGGCTGGTTGTGAAAGGCTTATCTTTTTTGACACTTATGACTATTTTTGTCCTTTTTCCGCCAATTTGGTTGCTTTTTTCTATATTTTTAAGACCCCTTTTACTTTTATTTCTTGAGATATTGCATATACGTGGACCGATATTTTAAATATCATCGCTAGTTCGCGGTCTACTCTATGGCGCAGAAGAATACTAATTCATGCCTTCTCCAACCTCCCGGCCTTGAACCGCTTTCCCTCCCAGTCCGTTTATAATCGACATATTGAGGAATAGACATCGGTTCTAACTATTTCTAGTTTCTCTACATCAGATCCAATCGTCAAAATATAGAAATTTCATTAAAAATTTTGGTCCCAAAAATTGAAAAAAACCCAGGGGTTCCGCTTGCTTTTTTTTCTAAATTTTCAGTCCATTTTTTTTGTCGATTTTTTTACGTTCGGTAATTGGAACTGATTGAGGGGAGCTAAAAATTGTTTGTACCGTCATCTGTTACTCGATTTATCTCGCCAAGAAGTGGAATATCAAATTTACGCCTTCCCCTCCGACCTGCCACAAGGAAACTCATCCACCCTCCCGGTCCGTTCCAAATCGACGAAGCGGGCAATAGCCATCGGTTCCAACCATTTTTAGTGTCACTCAATCAGATGAAGTCCTCAAATAATAAAAATGCCAAAAAAATTTCGGGCCGAAAAATAGGAAAAAAACTAGGGGGTACCCCCTGGCTTTTTTTTTCCTTCAAAATTTTGGTCGATTTTTTTCGTTGGATTTGTAATGTTTGATGGTCTGAATTATTTGAGGGAAACTAATAATTGTTTTTATCATCGGCTATTTTCCACTTCGTTCGCACATAAGTCCTGAATTGGAATTTACAATCCCTACCCCAAAATCGTCCTATGTTTGAGCTTTCTGCAGAGCTCGTGGTCTCATTTTTTTCGGCGTTTTTTGTTGTTGTTTTTTGTTTTTTTTTATATCGTAGTTGTATATTTTCCGAGCAATATACCTTGTGCCTCGCTTCGCTGTAGCTCCGCTCAACTTCGTTACGAATGATAAAACACAAGATATAGAAGATTACACCTCAGAAACTCACAGTGTATTTTATGGAATAGGTCGAATTCTCTGCTCTTACCTCGAAGTATATGACCCCCTCACTAAAATAACTCGGAATCAAAAAAAAGATATTAGAAAAATATAGGTGACGCGCTACTACCAAACCACGTAATCATAGGGAAATCTCAAGCCTCGTAGAGTACATTCTACCGAAACATGAAAGAGTCTCAGAGCGATTTCAGCGAGCCAGTCGAACAAGCGTACCGTTTTACGAGAAAAAAGATCGTGGAAGAGAAAGTCCAATTCCAAGTTGGAACAAGAACCCCTTCCCCTTTCAAAAACGGCCACAAGGGTGGGGATATCTTTTGAGCAAAAACTCTCTTTGCCTTACCTCCAGCATCGCTCCAGCCGCCGTCCCGGCCCCCTTTTCATCGCAACGAAATATGTCCCGCGTTTGAAATTATTGTATCTCAAGCGAAAGAAAGTTTGCTCTCTTAAGCCCTCGAAAGTTTTCCTGAAATCCATGTTTCTTTTTTTTTAAAAGAGTAGTTGTTATCTTCGTTTTTAAGGAGCAGTGAGAAATATTCGGGGGGAAAAAGACCAGAGGTCTTAGAATGTGTGCAAATATCTAGTAACATAGCTGAGATACCTCGTAAACTTAAAGCTTGAAATAACAGGATATCTCCCAGAAACAAAATTGCGAATCGTTCTGTTTCGATTCATTTTGATCGGATCTTTTTTTTTATGTAGCGCCCGGTTAAGAAATTGAAACAAATAAGAGCGGTTGAAAAATAAATAATCACAAAAAAGCCCTTCGAAATCGTTAGAGCTATATATATA
>Ga0058701_10000795_pt1 | contig 21240 bp, 12 predicted proteins | sample AgamicOrMae_FD_97039 | JGI IMG/M metagenome (GOLD analysis project Ga0058701, IMG submission 97039) | Agave microbial communities from Guanajuato, Mexico - Or.Ma.e | ecosystem: Host-associated > Plants > Phyllosphere > Phylloplane/Leaf | place: Guanajuato, Mexico | collected 2012-06-04 | reverse complement strand
TTTACGTTATGTTTGAGTGATTAGAATCGTCTCCATAACAAAGGCTGACCTCTTTCCAAGGTGGAAAATAAATAGAAAAAAATTAAAAGTGGGTGTCACCGACCAAATAACGACAATAACTAGCTAAAGAAATCTTATTTTAGCCATATTTTCGCAAAATTTGCCATATACGTGTTTTTGGAGCTCGTGAACTTGTCCGCAAGCACGACAAGATGAATATTTAAGGCTTGAAATGATAACAAAGGCCATTCGTAACACACAAGAAATTTCAAGGGCTTTGAAGCAACTCCTTTTTACCCGTCCCGCGGATCGGTCGCGAGTCTACTACCTTCAGAGAGTCGCGATTCAGTAAGATTTCCCGTATACTAACATAACTGAAACCTGTTTCTTGTTTCGACAGCCGTTTCGGCAAGAGGTCGTCTCTAATAGCAAGATATCAAGCCAGCGGTTCACCTCCCATCGGCCCGTCACTGGACGCTCAAGCGGAGAGCTATGGCGAAGACGAGTACGACGAGGCTCCGGCAGCGCCCGCCAAAGCGGCACCCGCCGTTGCACCCTCGGCGAATCGGGCTGCCCTCGGCAATCTGCTACGGTTGCTGCGCGGGGAGTGAGCGCATCTAGCTGAAAACGTCGCGTCTTCACGAGTCCCTTCAACAAACGTTATTTTCATTTCTGTTTTCTGCAATACCTTGTATTTTTTTAGCCCGTCGTAGTGTCATGAAGATTGCCCTGTTAGAGACACTGATGTTTTATTTTCCTCTTTTTACGGAGTGGGTTATTTTATGTTTGTTCAATTGTTTATGTTAATAAAAGTTTCTCCTGGAGCGTGCTGAGCTTTAAGGATGGAGCAGTCATCCTATGTCACTTATCTTTAAAAGTAAACTCTAGTTCCCAACTGACTCTACCCCGCATAATCACCGCAATCAGTGTATTCCTTTGCTCTGACCTTATGCCTTAAACATTCCCCCTGAAACTTGATACTCCCTAAACAATAAAAGAATCTTTGAGAAAGTCTGTCACCCTTTATTGACTAGGTAAATCATGTGTAAATTTACTCGTAATTATGACTGACATACACATGTTAAGTCTTTCAGGGTATTCTGTGAACATATCTCTTCTGTTTACCCGAACTGAGTTCTCCGAATTGAGAATCATTATTTTATCAAATAAAGTGAGTGCAAAGAAACCCTGTCAATATTTCTGGAATAAATGCAGTATTACGTGGTGAAAGAAATGCGGTATGAGATTTAGGAAGGGAGATGAACTATCCGAGGCAGACAAATCAAATTATCAGGACAAAAAGTGTACGAAAGTGTAACATTCAATAAATGCGGCTGTGCCTAGATTTATAAGGTCTTGTTAAAGCTACAACCCCTCGTACCCCAAAATACTTCCAGTAATTCCAGACAGAGCTTACATCCGCGTAAAGAGAGCAAAGCACGTTAAAAACTAATCCTCGCGTACATAGCGTGTCAAATCATAGCGTGTCATTCGAGCGGGTAGCTGTCATAAGCGCCAAAAAACACAAGCGCCAACGCCGCAAGCGCCAATCCGTAACCGCCAAACGAGAACAGTCGCAAACGCCAAAGGTCTTAACCGCAATACTAACCTTACCTAATCTAACCAAGCTTAACTTAACCTAGCCTAACTTAACCTAACCTATACGAACTTTGGCTTTTGCGACTCTTCTCGTTTGGCGGTTACGGACTGGCGCTTGTGGCGTTGGCGCTTGTGGTTTTTGGCGCTATCGAATGCCCCCCATTCGAGCTTGTCAGTGCACAGATTTTTATTATTATTATTACTTTTTTCATTCCGCGATCAGTATTTTCTGTGTCACCACTGTAGCGTTGATAGTAACACAAGTCTATTATTAAAGAGAATCGTCCTGAGTTCGATTCCCGCCACCGGCGTTTTTTACTCCTAACTATATATTCTTATTTTCCACCTTAGTATATCCCTTTCAGAACCACGTTTAATACCCATGCGAGCGTTCACTGTCATTTTTCTACAAAAAGTCCACCGAAATGACCATCAAATCAAGAGGTGCCACGAATGCTATAGCCAATTTGCCAATCTTTGAAGAGATCCGCGAGATGCGTTGATGGTTGCCTACTACGGAGGTTGAATATCAAATTCAATCCGAATATCAGAAGCCGTCGAAAATACGAGCGGGCCAAAATATTTGTTTGCAACAACTATCGAGAGGTTGGTTCTTTTCAACTTGCAGGCAGCATTCAGTCGATTTTAATGGATGGTTTCTATTTTTCCTTGAAGATTTTCTTTTAAAAATTGACGTTTTTTGAATATGAATAAAAATATTGAATGAAAACTGTCCCCTCCGGTGAAATTTGTTTTTTCAGAAAAAAAAGTCTTGGGCCGATAGTTTCTCCAATCAACCGTTCCGGAGATGACTGATTTTAGCGCACTTTTGCTCTGTTTCGTCCCCTAAAATAAAAGCTGTTCAAAGGCATTGTTTTGCGTGGTCTGTGGATTTTGAATATGAGTTGGGACGTGAACTTAAAATCCTTAGATGCTTGCCAAAATATGCACCTGACCGTCGGAGCCCTTTCCTTTGAAGACCCCCAAAATGTGATATTCGGGTTTGGATATTTCCCTTGTACTGTGGCGATTATGAAAGTGCATTATTACGATCTACCAACTAAAGCCACCCGTTCACAGATGCCACTCTCTCAGTTGATTCTTGAGGAAAGCTGGATGAAAATTTTCATTTTGTAGAACATGCGAAAGCTTCGGTACGAAAACTTTTTTCGTAAAAGTTCCTTGACGAACCTCGCAATTAAAGGGGCTTGGTGGCGAACTCATTGTCAGCCCTACTCTCTGATTGAATGACGAGGTTTGGCCTTTATACGACCTTAACGGAAGAGTAAGGGGGAGAAGAGTTGTATTTTGGACATCGTTTCGGTTTCGGCTGCGCTCTGCGAGAACTGCAAGCAAGCTGCAAGAAAACTCGGGGGGCATTCGATAGCGCCAAAAACCATAAGCGCCAACGCCGCAAGCGCCAGTCCGCAACCGCCAAACGAAAAAAGTCGCAAACGCCAAAGTTCGTATAGGTTAGGTTAGGTCAAGCTAGGTTAAGTTAGGTTAGTATTGCGGTTAAGATTTTTGGCTTTTGCGACTTTCCTCATTTGGCGGTTACGGATTGGCGCTTGCGGCGTTGGCGCTTATGACAGCTTCCCGAAAACTCGTCTCCGAGTATTTCTTCCACCTCTTCAAGACAAAGTGATAGTTAAATAGTTTTATTCTCCTCGCGAATAAAAAGAATAGGTAAGTAAAAAAATTGGATGATTTATTCATAGGAAATGTTTTAAAACAATAAAAAAAGTGTTGAGAAACAAGCTCGTGTTCCACTTCCGTTCATCACCGTAAGCGGGAAAAAAAGAAAAAAGGGAAAAGAAGAGACCTTTTTGTATGTTATGAGAAAAAATAATAACTTTTAACTGGGTCTCATGCAACAAGCTCGCCACCGTCTACGACCTCACTGGTAATATTATAATAGAGAGTAACACTCGTAAACAGAAGATTAAACCAGAATATTCAAACATCCTGTATTGAGCGTTTTTGTCTGTTCCTTTAAAAATAAATAAATAAAAAGACATTTGACTCTTTTCTAAATTAGGCCTATCCTCTGGTGAACTACTGATAGAGCATCCCGCCACGCTGGAGTATATGTTACAAGACAAAATTAACAGCATATGTTTCGAAACGTTCATGATGGCTTTTGTCAAGCATTTACCAAAGGGAGAAAACACAGCAAAAACTTATAGTAATTCATTAGTGTAGAAATAACGCGTACGTAGCCAACATTTTGAGACTTAAGAAACCGTGAAACACCGCAACTGCTATGGCATTTACGTCGTGTGGGTAGTCTGCCCTCAAGCTTCGCTGAGCGCGAGTGTTGAGCTGAAGTTTTGTCTCTTAAGCTCTTTTTGTTAGTGAAGTTTCACATTAGAATCACCGCAATAATTGAGATGTTGAATTTTAACTTTCTGATAAATTCTGAATTAGGTCGGAAGCAGGCAACGTAAAAGCAAGCTCGTTCCCGTTGCATTTCGGAGCACAATATTTCCAGTGTACGCACATGGATCCATTGTTGCTCCTTTAAAGATATTCCAGCGCAAAAGGCTGAAGTTAGATAAGGACTTGATATTTTTAGGATTAGCTCAAAATGTGTGTATATCGTATGGCGAAGCGCAATAAAATCTGACCGTTCCGTTTTAACGCACATTCCAAAATTGGGAAAATATTATGCATTGGCTCTTATGGCAGAGCCGAAAAATGGCGCTCGAACGGGTGAGTTATGATTCATAGCGTCTGATTGAGATTAAATGAGGAGCGAGGAAACTATTTCCAGTAATGATTGGAGTTTTAGAACCAATTTAGACAATTTTTACGACAATCAACCGTTTTGTTATTTTTAAGAAAATTATAAAGAGTTGCATTTTGTGTAAAAAAAAGAGTCAGATCAGGAACTGAATGATTATTTAACGAAATAAATAAACTTTAAGAAATGAATATTACAAAAATAAGATACGAGGAACGGTTTGGGTAAATGCTCGTCAAAAGCTACTATGTTCTCAATTTTCAGATTTTTGTCACGAGATTTGAGTTCTTTGATGTACGCCGACGACTCGGAAGTGCTAGAATATCCCTTAGCTGCTGGGCATTCACGACAAATGAATGCCCAGTATTCCACCATGCCCACTGCCATTCTACCAAACTGGCAGTGACCGATACTTGCACCACACAAAGTTAATACGGGGATATTTCGTGCCACGCCTAAGCTACTCCGTACTTACAATTTCAAGTATGCTTTATCGTTTGAATATGTTGCAATGCTCCAATGATATAACAAACAGTGCAAGATAGGAAACCGAGCAGTACTCCCCCCCCCCCCTCAAAAAAAACCTGGATTTGCGCTTGTCTCATCCGTAAGCAGCCCTGATTCGTATTGATTCGTAAGCAGCAGTCAATACGAATGAACACACATGAGGGCTACATTCAGCCTACCAAAAATACGGAACGATCCGAAAATATAATCTTTTTTTAAAAAAAAGGCTGTACATATACGCAATGCGTGTTGCCTCACTCTACGTAACTGTAACAGCATTGCGGACGTTTAAAATTCGTAAACTTTGAAGTGAATGCCATGTCGCCATCTAGCGACAGGAAGGAATCTAGAATTTACGGCGATGTTCCACCAACTGTGCACTGCCCGTGCCCCCGTGGTAGACAAACACGTAACACCAGTGTAAAGTGGGTTGCCCAAATCACCAACCAAACTGGCCAAGGATATTTAACACCTTGGGACAGTTGAGCATCGATATCTTCTTAAGGGTTCTCAGATAGTAAGCTTTTTCAGTAAATTGAGATTTTAATGACAAAAGAGTGAACAGAAGGAACGGCAATGACGAGCTTTGTAGAATTAATGTATTTTATTTTTATGTTGTATTAATTTACTTATATTTTATTTTGAATTAATGTTGTATATATTTCAGCTTAGATGTATTTTTAATGAATCGTCGGGTGAAAAGACAGTCCTTAAATTATTCGTTATGTCTATTCTGCGATTGTACTTCTCTATGAATTCATATGTTACATTACGCAGCTCTTCTTATTTTGAAAAAAAAAAAACGTTTACGCAGACCATGAGAGAAGGGCCGCCCTTCTCTCATGCGCAGACATTGTTTTACTATAATGGATGCCTCTCCACAAGAAATAATTACCTTTCACGGCAACTACAAAAGGTGAGAAAAAAATACCGTTGTTCCATATACCGTATATGCCGCACCCGGGTTTTCGAGCTTCAAATGCCGTCAAAAATGTGCAGCTTATACTCAGAACAATACGGTATTAAAGTATATAATAGGCCTAAATATCATGAGTATTTTTATCGGGGAACATAAGAACTAAAGCACGATCGGTTAACTGCCCCAGTCCAGTTAGCATTGCATACCGGTATCCGCGAACTAGGGCACTTCAGATACCGTAGTTTAGTTTAAATTAGGTCAGATCAAGTCAGGCACATTAGGTAACATTTCTATTTGCTATGATCGTGATTGCAATCGCGTTTATGGACTGCTATTCGGGAAAATGATCAGATACGGTTGCACGGCCCCTACCGTGAGACGTGAAGAGAGAGAGGGCACCGCGCCTCCTGGCGCAGTGCAGGGTCTTCCGCAAGGTCCGTCTGCGAAGTCCGCCCGCGAAGTCCGTCCGGATTCGCGTTGAGGCTCTGCGTTGAAGTCACGCACTCATAGTCTCCTTCCTCTGTAAATTTATTAAGGAATTGTAAATTTACATACTAAAAAAACAAAGAAACTAGTTTAAAAACCACTAGAAATAACAGCGGGTCTGATCGGCTTGTACTAATGCCGTCGATCGCGATGGTTAAAAGATCAGTCAATGGGGACTTTGTCCCACCAACAAGAGACTTGTGGTAGGTGTTTTTTTTTAAAATGAAACATGTGGAGATTTTCTTTCAACTTACGACAAACATCACTATGGATAAAGTTTCGCGCTGCTTTAAGAATGGGGAGGAATACGAATTTTTAAAACACTTTCATTTAAAAGAGCTCAGAAACATTGAAGAACCACACAAACCGCACAGAGATTCGATCATCCAACCGCTAGAAAATCGAGGTTGAAGTCGCTACTGACGTCACAACTCATACGAATTTCGCGTGAGTTGTGACGTCACAGGCAAATTCAACGTCAATATTTCAGCGATGGTATGGTCGTATCAGTGCGCGGTTTGTGGGGTTCTTAATTATTTTCTGAGCTCTTTTTAATGACAGTGTTCTTTACAGTCCACTGATAAGGCATTTATTTATACGGTGTATGTATTAAAAAATAGAAACAAAAAATTTAAAATGCATCTGGCAGGTGAGCAGTCAACTACTGCAAGAATGACTTTTTAAACTGCACTCAAAATTTGGCATCCGAGAATCCGATCTGCAGCAAGTGCTGAGAGTTCGGAAAGTTTGGTTAGGTGTTAACAATCAGGGGCGATAGAATGGCGAATGAAGATGCAAACGCAAGTCCGTCTATAGCGGCCGAAAACAACATCCGTTCTACAAATTCTACCGAACTAACCACTCTACTCACCAGTAGACTACCTGAGCGCCGGGCGATGATTCAGACAGGCTCTCCGCTATATCACTATTGGACACGTGCGAATCGGCACACCGGCGAGACGATCAGATTTGTTTATATCGGGTGAATAGCCGAGGGTCGCTTATTCGCCCGCGCTGTCAAGTGGCGGTCAGCGGGTGGATAGCCGCTGGTCCGTTGTTGGCCCGCAGGCCTGTGTATTCCCCCATTATTGCAAGGCCGGCTCCCTAACCTAGACAAAATCCTGTTATTCACCCGATTTTCCCGGATAAATAGAAGTAATCTTGTTATTCTAATCGGAGTGGCTATTCGCCCACCTGCCCTATTTAAAATGTATAGAGCGTGGGACCTTGGGGAAGAAAAAGACAAAGAAGTACAAAAATTTCCTTTGAATCGTGGTGATAAACCGCGCCGTTGCGAGCAGCATTTTTAACCAGTGCCAATTCGCATAAATTTTGCTCAGAAGTTAGCAATAGTAACTTAATGCAATTATTTGCGATCAAATTGGTTAGTTTTAAGAACAAATGCATCTTTAAAATCGCAATTTTTTACGTACTGCTCGCAACGTCATGGTTTGTTATCACCACGATTCCAGTACTTCTTTCTGTTCTTCTTCCTAAGGTCTCACGCTCTATTACGTTGGATTCCGTGCGTTCAAGTCACCTCCCATTTAAAACACATTACGTGCGTTCAAGTCTCCATATATTTGCGCCGACGGGCGAATAGAGTGACTCTTCGATCATAGGAGAGGTCGCCTCGGAAATTGGATTCGATATGGGGTCGGGGGTCCGTGCGGCGCCGGTTTTATTATTTTCTGAAAATTCCTTATAAAAGCGACTCATCAATTTTCGGTTTCACCAACCCACTTACTGATATCCATCCTCTGTTTGGACCGGTGGTATTAGAAAAGTACCCTCCGTACAGTTTTTTTTTATCCTTTACTTTTATTTTAAAAGCCGCATAAACGGGGCATTTGATCCAATTAGACTCCTTTTAAGTTAGGCTACAGATATCTTTAATACCGTACTTTCAGGGCAAAAAGCATTCTCAAAAGTCTAGATAGATTTAAACAAAAAATAGAAATAAAACATACGAGATATAAGCTTTTTGAAAGCATATTAATTTCTTACCATTTGCCTCGAAGAACCAACCTTTAATCCTCACCGATTTGATCCCTCTTCTAACATCAAAAATAAAATTCCTTATTGGTGAGAAAATCAACGTCCTGCATAAGAAGGTCGAAATAAGCTTAAATTAGTACAGATACAATGCATCTGAAATACTGCTTATAGCACCGCGCAGGTCTCTGGGAATCGAGAATTAAGGTTAAAAGAAAAAAAGTTTGATTTTAGGTTTCGTGGTAGCAGCTTGTTATTTTTTACGAGACGACAGCGCGATCTTCGTCCTGCTCACAGTATATACTCAAAAGGAGCCCTCGCCGAACCGCCACAGAATTTTCTTTTCAAATTTTCCTGACTTTTCCTAATTGAATTCGAACATTTTTCCTTGGGCCCGCCCACTAGGCCCTGATAAGCGTTTTACAATGCCACTTTCTCTCTCTGCCGGCGCGGGGTCTCGATCACAACCTGAGGACAGTTTTTAACATACGTTACCGTATTTAGGTCAAAATAGGAATTTTTACTGACTTAACAACCATCTTCTCTGACTTTTGCTGACTTTCCTGGCCGACTTTTATTTTACTGACCTGTAACATCCCTGCCTCTTTACATAAATAAGAAATGCTCGCATTTTAAAACGAGAGGATGAAAACGCGGACGTAAGACTAATTGCCCAGTCATATTATCTCCCTTCTTTTTAATTTTGTGATTTGTGAAAATCGGACGATTTCGTTTTGCGGGTACTTCCTAAGATGTATGCGGACATTTTGAAGAATTGGTCCACATGCGGATGAAATTGCTTAACAAAATAGCCACTTCAGGGTTGCCACTCAAATCCCCCCGAAAAATTCCCCGACTTTTCCAGGTTTTTCCAGGTCTTTTTAACGAATTTCCAGGTCTATATTATACGGCACAAATCCAATATTATCATTTACCCACTATGTTTTCATTGGAGTACGCAATAGTTCATGCCTGTCATTACACTAAAAGATTGTATTTTTATTTTAATGCTTCCACTTTCGCAGCGGTTGTCAGGCAAGTTTCCCTTCCGCGGCAGCTCGTTGAAAAAATAAAAAATCCAGGGCCTTGCGAAAAATTCCCTGACTTTCCAGGGCCAATATTTTTTTCCCTGACTTTTCAGGTATTCCAGGGTGCGTGGCAACCCTGCACTTTTGCATGCTTTTCAATTTGACTGAACGATATGTCACTTAGATTAAAAACCCCGCTTCGTTGATTTTCTGAGGGTAAATTAAAAAGTGATGTTCAAAAGTATGAGAAAAATCAGTGATGGAAAATAGGGCTGGTCTGAGTCCGGGAAAAATGTCGACAGAGCTAGCAGCAATGCCGTCTGCAGCTCAATTTCTGAACTCACATATCCTTGAATAACTGAAAATGATGATACAAGATTTGCCATCAGCTCGTCGTTATCAGGGGCCAATTTCACGTCAGTTTCAAACATTGAACGTTGAGAGCCGATCTGTACCTTCGGAGCGACGACGGATACATACGGTAAACACATATTACATTTACGGACTCAAGCGAAACTATTAAGTTTTTCCCCCGAGGAGGCGGACTTAAAAACGGAAACAAACAGTTTCAAATTATGCATATAATTCGAACAATTGTTTTACTTCTTCAAGTACAAAACGATTCTGACAGATCAAAGTTGGAGGAACTGAAATAAAAATAATCCATGATATTTACAAAAACAAGGATATTGAAGAGTGTGTTCTATGTACAGTGCAAATTACAATCAACAGAAATGACTAACACATCCTATATGGCTTACAAAAGTCCATTAAAAAGAGCACCAACGTAATGCTAACAATTGTTTGTTTTTTTTTGTTTTTTTTTTACATCGCATCAGTTTATCGTAAAAGTGGCACAATGACATAGTTTGTCCACCGGGTTGCTATTTAGTCGGCACTGACACAAAAAAAGAAGATAATCCTTGGGACAGTATACACTAATTGCCAGGTGTATAACCCAGTAAACAAACAACTAAAACTAAAGGCAGTAAATTTATTTAGAAGGCAGTGGTAAGCCGAAAAAAATAATTCAAAGCGAAAAATCATTCTAACTTAATCCGGGGAAAAAACGTCATGAGCGAACAGATGGTCTCATTACTGATCGAAATTAACATCACATATGAATAAATGAAATCAGGAGTCATTTTTATGGGCAAAGCCAATACACATTTTCTCACTGCAAGGCAATTATTTTTTTTTAAAGGCGAATATTACATTGGATCCTTGTAGACCTAGAATGGTGGGCTAGCTTTAAAAAGTTCAGTCTTAATAGCATGGAAACTATCAAAGGCTATGACCGGTTCCACTTCAGCGTTTTCACACGTACCGAATCACAGAGGAAAGGGTTTATTTTTTATCACATAAGTCCTTCTTGTGCGTGTGGAGTAAGTCCGCGTTTGGGAACCAACGATCACAAGAACTACACCTATAGAGCTTTCGTGGCGAAGCAGATTGCTCCGAACACGTACATCCTTCTAGTTTATCAGCCACCTCATGACAAGAATCACAGCAGAATTGTTGCGGCCCGAGGCCGTCCGCATGTCGTAGGTCCGGATTTCCCAGATCTGGATCAGTGACTGTGAACTCCTTCCGGTTCCGGGCCGTGCACACGTCGAACTGCACGTGGTTCTCCCAGGCCTTTGTCTCACTAAAACATGTCCCACACCTCAGACACGTTAGTAACTTTGTATGGACCGATTTCAAGTGCTTCTTCAATTTACTAAAACTATCAACCTCTTCTCCGCACAGCGCGCATTTCTTAATCTTATTCGAATCCGTCAATACATCAGGATTAGCCTTACACTTAGAATTAGGGTTAGTTTGAGGTGAAGTGCTTACCGTGTCGGCATGGGCCTCCGAGTCGGCATCAGTGCTGAGCTTTCTTTTGCTGTTAGCATCCATCAACGGGTACTGCTCGTAAGGAAAATGCAGCCTGCATTTTGGGCACATGCAGATAAAGTGGTTGCTGCCACAATCATGTTCCTCAATCTGCTCCTTCCTTATGCACAGGTTGCACTTGGAACAATGGACTATGGGGTTGGTAGGTTGCTGCGGGTAGCACTTCAAACTCACGAATTTGACGTTTTTGTCCTCAAACGAGAGAATGAAAGTCACAGCCCTCGGTCGCACCGAGCTGGCGGATTGGTCGCCTTCCGCAGATGGTATCAGAGCTAGAGCGGGGCTTTCAGCTTCGTGCTTGTCACCGCGTTTCTCGGCTTTGGCGGCTTTCAACCTCCGCGTTCTTCTTTCTGGAGATTTATCTGAGTCACCGGGGGTATCCAGCTTGCGCTTGAGAGGCCTTTCCGTGGATCGGGTCGCTTTTCCTTCTGCAGCATCCTGTGGGGTTGGAGTGGAGCTGCAGGCAGGCATTGACGTCCTTCTCCTGCGTTTGGTAATCTTGGAGGCGGATTCAACAGTCGGCGTCGAATGCTCCTCGGGGACTAAGGGATCCCTCGTCTTGCGTTTTCCCGGTCTGGTTGGAGCTTCAAGGGCTGGGGTTGATCTGCTACCTGCCTTGGCTGGGTCTTCTTTGCTGGGAGTCGAGCTGCTATCGTTTGACACAACTGCATCTCCTGATTTGCTTTCCTTCTCGTCCATTTTGACAGGTTTAAAGGGAGTCTTGAACAAGGAAGTTTCCTTGGTCATGATGTGGATATGCAGTCCTTGGTCGGAATTGAAAGTCAGTCCGCAGTCGTCACACTTTCTTTCTGCCGTTCCATGGGCAGTCTCGACGTGACGAAATATGCTTTTCAAGTAGGAGTAGCTCGTCGAACACACGTCACACTGATACAGGGGCTGCATCATCTTCTTGGCTTTCGAAGCTCTTCTCTTGCGAGGCAGGGAGTTTGCATCGGTATCCGAACTAGGAAGAGTGGATGACTCAGAAGTATCTTCTTTACTGGCCTCTGTCTTCTGTGACGAGGTATCATCAGTCTTTGCGTCAAAGTCGTGTGATGTTTCGTCTAGCGGCAGACTTGGAGCCAACGTGCTGTCGTTCGTATCATCATCTTCAACAGGCAGAGACGCTGAAGTCGAAGAATCACCCACGGGGAGAGTCGCACTCGTATCCAAGCCACAGAAACCCCTCCTAGTACGATGGCTTAAATGCATACTGAGCGCGCGAATTTTTGGGAAACAGCGGTCACAAAATGTACAGACTGATCCTGCTGAGGGTCGCGCTTGTGTTGCTGCAGAAGACGCTTCAGCACGAACATCCTGACTAGGACATTCAGAGGGCGTTTCATCTTCTCCCCTCGCGCTCTTGAAGGATGTCTCGGATTCATCTTTTGCACTTTCGAAGGACACTTCAACGGATCCCTCGGGATCAGCAGAAACTTGTGTGGGTTGCTCTGTTGCTGGTTGAACTTCAAATGATTTCCCGGCCTCAGCACCGGGTGCTGCGCCAGATTCCTTGCCTTTGTCTGGGACCTGAGTGTCGTCTACCACGCAGGACTTCTTCTTCGTAAAGAAGGTACTGAATTTATGCAGCCAGAGCGACTTGAACGAGGCGAATTCTCGAGCGCACGTCAAACAGCTCCTGTTTGTGGTATCGGTCAATTCTTGAAAAGATGGTCCATCAGCGATCAAAAGACACCTCTTAAATTTCGGAGAGGGGTAGATTTGATTCAAAGCGTGAAAATGGTGAAGTTTGAGCGATTTGAAGCTTTTGAACTTCCTACCACACCCTTCGCAAACATGCAACCTCTCAATTCTGCCAATCTGCCCTTTCACTCCTTTCTTACCGATTCTCTTGTCTATCTTTCTTCTAAAGCACAGCTTGGGGGTCCTATTTGCGAAAGTTATGTGCGCTTTTAATGCGCGATCTGATTTGAAATTCCGTCCGCATTTTGGGCACGCAACTATGCCAGCAGGAATCTTGGATTGGTGGGTCGCGGGCCGCTCTGAGGGAACATTTTCTGTGCGGTTCTCCTTATCGACGGCTGAAAGACTCACGGGCGCATCTGGAACACTTTCAGCTGGACTTGGAGCTTCCAGAGCGTCTTCAACTAGCTCCGGCAGCCCTTCCATCGATTTCGTAGGAGATCCTGGGTCTTCGCCTGAATTTTGCCTTTTGATGCCGATTGGCACGCAAAAGGTCTTGGAACTATGACGCTTGCGACGATGCCTTTTATGGGCATCAAGAGCTCGCTTTGACAGGAATTCTCGGCCACAGACCACGCAGCTGAATTTCGAGTGAAGGGCCGGAGGCGCAGCGGCAGCAGGCTCAGATTTGCGTTCGCTGATAAAGGGCCCACAGTGCACTTTAAGGTATGATCGGCATCTCTTTCGGCCGAGCTTGCGGTGCTGGCTCACTGCTCTCACAGATTCCAACGGTTTCTCGCAAATCGGACACTTATGATTCCACGACTCTAGCTGATGTCCAAACACTCTTTGATCGTCAAAGCATTTGGTTGATCGCCTATGGCTTCTATATAAGGCTGCTGATGGGAACCACACCATGCAACCGCCGCACTGGTACCTTGTCGACGAGTCGCCTAATGACTTTTGACTGGCCGCTGCACTTGTCTCCTCAGTGGCGATCGCAACACTTCCATCCTGGACTTCGTCATCTTTGTCACCGTCCCCACCGGCTGCTGGGTCTTCGGGTATCTCAGGCTTTGCCGAAGATACTGGAGTCACGCTGTCCTCTCGGTTAATCTCTTCGCCTCTGTTCTTCTCTGGTGAATGCGCTTTCAATTCAGTCTCAACCGCCAACAGAATCTTCCTACTTATTTCGCTAAAGAACTCTGAGTCTTCCGTTTCTGGTTTCCGCTGAACATGCGGTTCCGGCCCCGACAGTTCCGGTTCACCGTTTGCAATTGGAGCCTTTACGCCCTCCTTTGCATCCAAAAGAACCGTCTGGCTTGCTACCTTGAAGGATTTTCGAGATCGTCTTCTTGCAGGCTCTCCGCTCGTATCGTCTGTGCTGACCTGAGTATCGCCCTCCGACGACATTTTTTCCGATGCTTTCTTCGCCGCTTGCCGTTGAAGTTCGTATCTCTTTTGGAAAGTCAAGTGGCGACGTAAACTAGATATTTTGTAGAATTTCCGGCTACAATGAGAACAGGCGTACTTTGCGAGTCCACGACTACCTGGCTCTTGAGAGTCTGCTTGTGGAGGCGCGAATGCCGTTGCGGTATCGCCCGTAGATGATGTAGACACGCTAGATTCTGCGTGCTCCGTGGTTGATGGCAGCATGGGAGGGCTACCTTTCTCATTCCATCCTGCTGAAGACGCAAGAATTGTGGTATGCACTTTTCCCTCGGTTGACGTGGACGCAGGACTAGCTGATGTTGAGGGTGCAGCTAGGCCGGTACTCTCTGTTGATGGCGTAACGAAGCCTTCTTCCATCACTTCAGTTGAGATCCCAGTCTTCGCTAGGCTCGCCGTGGCTGCATCCAATATCTTGGCTACGTCGAGAACAATGTCTTCCTCGCTAAACGGTATTTCTTCTCTACTGATCTCTGCAGGTTGAGGCAACTCCGGCTTCGGGGTTTTGATAGGTTCCTCCTCGACAAAATCTGCGGGCTTCTTCCACCACCTCCTCTTCCTCCTGGGTTTCTTCACCTTCTCAGGGTCCTTGTTGCCACCACTCGCTTGACTATTTTCTTTGGGAACGGGATCCGATGCAGCTCCAGAGGGTTTTGGGTCTTCACTCACACCGGTATTTTCGCCGCCAGAAGTACAATCCTGGACCGGAGATTTGGTAAGTTCCGGCTCGACGAAATCAGGCGGTCTTCTGAACCACCGCCTCTTTCTTCTCGGCTTCTTCCCTGGAGTGACTGAGACTTCGACGAGGTTGCCTCTGCTGCCCTCTTGCGGAGCCTCGTTGCGTTTCGAAGGATCTTCCCTCTTTGCTTCTTCAGGTTTGTCTTGAGCGTCATCAGTTTCTTTCAACGCGTTGTCTTCTTTACTCGCCATCTTTGCTTCGACAGCGTCTTCTTGGGGATCTTCCTCCGCAACAGCTGCTTTTTCCTCACTGTCCCTCTTTGCTTGGTCTGCTGTCACTTGACTTCCTTCTTCCCCAGCATCAATATCTTCCTTCGTTCCGTATGTTTTTCCTCCCTCCTTCCCCGATTCACCGGAATTCTCACAAGCCTCCAGATCTTTGTCTAGGATCCCGATAAGTTTATCCACACCTTGTCCTTCAGAATCTGAAGTCTGCAGAGGCGAATGCAGAGAAAGAATATCAGAGTCGGTCGAGGATTTGATCACTCCCGCCTGCTTACTCATTTTATCGCTATCCCCGCCATCCTGATTGACAACCTCGTCTTTTCTGGCAGCTTCGGCCGCCATCTTCTTCATCAGCATTTGAGACCGGTGCACGTTCAGGGCCAAACTGAACTTAAACTCCCGGTTGCAGCACTCACAAGTGAGGCTGTCTCGGTCAAACTTATCCGCCGTCTCCTCTTCTGGAAGAATCTCGTGCAACGAAGAAGACAGCTTAGCCAATTCGGCTTGAATCTTCTGCCGTTCTTCCTTTATGCGGGCCTTGTTCGGTGAACTCGCTTTAGTTTCAATGGGTACCGCTGAAATGGATTTCCTGTGTTGCACACTTCTGTGAATCTGCAAGCCTGCAAAGCTTTGGAAGGTTCTCCCACAATCTGGGCAACTTTTCCGAGTACATACTACTTTCCCTACTTTTTTGTGGGACTGCATGCCTGCCAGAGATTTGAAAGTGCGACCACAATCACTGCAACCATGAAGTTCATTGGAAGACGGACGCTCCGCATCTGCACTCTTCGTCTCATGTTCCACTCTTACAAGAAGGACCTTCACGTCAGGCAACATAACCTTCTCCGGGGTGTGCGCCGGTGACGATGGTAGCAATGATTGAGGTGATTCTGGCGACGGATCACTATCCCAATGCGTACCGGCGTCTTCCAGGTCGGGCAGACTGTTATCCAGGGAGGAGTTATCGTCCAGAGGGTCGTCCGAGTCCATCGGATGCCGAATAACCGGGAGTTTCTTGTCCGTGGAACGACGGCTGTCGGCGCTCTTTCCGGGATCCTTGTCTAGAGAGAGTCCATTGAGAGGATCGGTGTTAAGTTGCTCAGGAACCGCTTTTTCCTCGCTCTGGACGCTCGACAGCGCGTTTATGAGAAGACTTTTCTGACTAGATTCCCCATCGGCCCTCTTCTTCAGAATGATGGGGATTGGTTTGGCGCGGATTTCACCCGACTGCGTCGGCAGCTCTCCTCCTCTCGCGGACTCGCCAGATTCTTGTGTTGAAGTAACCGTGCAGCCGGATTCTGTAACAAGAGCACAAGAATATTAAAATCTAAAAAGGCCATCGTAAACGATTTATACCTGGTGCACGCTTTTTTATACAGGATCCAAACTTATTGCATTTTTCGACCCAATGTTCTAGAAAATTATACAAAACGAGCAGTCGAGGGCATACACAGCTGGCGAATGGAATTTAGGTTGACAATTATTGAAATTGACTAAAACGCGGGAGCACCTCCCTATCTAGATACATTAGTAGTACCAACACAAATTGGAGAAAAATATCACCTGTCAGCCATACATACCCTCAACTGTGCGTCCCATCAGCAATAACAAAAGTGATTAAGCCTTGATTTAAAACAAGTATTTTACTGTTCTAAATAGCAAAACTTTTGATTTTTGATATCAAAAGAATCGTACGTTTCCATGTCAATGGAAGAAAAGATATCGCGCCAAACACCGAGTCAGGGATAAAACCGGGTAATGCTCGTACACCCTTCAAGACGTCGAAAAAAACTGGTTTTAACAAAACGTTCGGGCATTTGTCTGTCCGTCCGTCTGTAGGTATCCAACATTCTATGGTGGACTATCACATCCCGAACTTGTTTCAGGATCGCCCGCTTAAGGGCCAATCGACGCCAAAAAGATCGGCCCCGTGACCTCGAAACGGATAACATCCCAAACATGTTTCAATGCAAGAAAATTTACGCATAATATTGTTCACTATCAGGTGTCCAAACACATACCTCAACATTAAAAAGTTTTTTATAAATATAAATATTTTTAAGTACCTTGAATATCGAAGGGAAATCATTCATAGATGCCTTGTATGAGTTTAACGTTTTACGCCCACCTAAAAAAGCCTCGTTCTCAAGTTTGTAACACAGGAATGCCTTAACATACATACCTTCTGTCTTGTCCAAAGCTGCAGATCCCGCGGTGCTCTGCGACTCAGTGGATACAGGAATGCTATCATCAGTCTGCGACATTGTTAACACGGTGATGAGATCAACCTTGTGCGACACCGGGGATGCACGACTCTGGCTCTCAGAGGAACCTGATTCAGGTACAGGCTGAATAACACGCAATCTCAGAGGCAAACCATTTAGATTGTTTGAAAGGTTTTTCTTGTTTTCAGAGAGGCTCTGAATTGTCCTAAAGAAGGGAAACTGCGTGCTTGTTTGCTTTGTTTTCTTTGGAGCCAGAGGTTTAAGACGAGGTATTTTCCGCTCGTCGCGCGAGACCATTTCAGCGGCGAATCCTAAGGCAATAAGACCAACGTCTTCCTCGCCAGCGATTGGCGTTGAAGGTGGTTTCCCAATGCTGCTCAAAAACTTTGGGGTGTGAATGTTTTGGCGTTCGGGCGGAATCCGGGGATCGTAGATCAACGGCGGCCACTCCTGAACAGGTATCTTTATCTCCTTCTTTTGTTTAGCTTTCCTTGAGTCGATGACACGGATGCCTTTTAGGTCATTAACCAGGGATAGCCATACTGGGATGTCATCGCCGGTGGGCAAGGTTTGCTGCACGCTCTTGAAGATCGTTTCAGGCGCTGGCAACGGTTCCACAGGCGGGACAGAACGCCCTTCTACGATACTGGATTTATCAAGAGAGATCATTTCTTCCACGTGAATCGGATCTTGCAAAGCGATCGGCTCTTCGATCGCGATCGGTTCTCCTGCCGCATTGGGCTCTCCGATGACGACACCCTCAATGAACGTGATTGGCTTTCCTCCCACGGCCGGTATTTCCACAGCTGTCGGATCTCCGAATGAAACCTGCTCTTCCGCCAGTATCGGCTCCTCTGCTGCTATCGATTCGTCTACCACAATTGACTCATCCATCGCTACTGGCTCTCCAACTGCTACCGGCGCGCCCATGGCCATGGGCCCATCTACCACAATGGGTTCACCCACCGCTACTGGCTCTCCAATGGTTATCGGCGCTCCAAAAGCAATCGCATCTCCTATCGCTGCCGGATCAACGAACACAATATTTCCTCCAATCACCAACGGCTCGCCAATCACTGTAGCTTCTCCGACCACGACCGGCTCAGGCTGTCCAACCGCTATTGGCTCTTCAATCGCCATCGGCTCTCCGGTCGCTATCGGGTCTTCACACGCGCCAGCATCATGTTCGACGTCGTCATCGGAATCTGAGAAGAAGACGAACTCGTAACCCGACGGATCCTGGCCAGTTTCCTTGAGATAGCTCAGGACATTCTCGTCGACCGCTTCCTTCTTCTTCTTTTTATTCTTCTTGCTCTTCTTCCGCTTCCTCGGGGATGGCACCGGCTCTGGCGCCGGCTCAGACGCGTCAGGCAAAGCGTTCCAATCATTGATGGAGGTGACGCTCTGGATGAGCGGCATCGTTCCCAAGGCCCACGGCGATGCATCTTCTTCGGGTAAAGCGCTCGGGTCAGCCGTTTCCGCTGGCGCAGCGGCAGCTGGCTCAGTCTTCTTCTTCCGATTCCTCTTGGGCAGGATCTTTGGAGATGTCTTCTGACCGCCATCTGGGTGCGCTTTCTTGGGAGAAGCCTTCTTGGCAACTGATTGGCCAGCGCCCGGCTCACTTTTCTTCCCCTCAGACTTTTTCTTACTCTCACTTTGCGACTTTTTCTTCAGTGCTTGATCGACCGGCAAGCTATATGGGTGATCTAGAATCATACCAACACGGATTTTCCTCTCCACCGATCCTTCCTTAAAACCCGGAGTCTTAATTTTTACATACGATCTGATTTCTTCTTCAACCTCTTTGCCTGCATCAACCTCTGGAGGACTTTCGGCAGGCTTCACCGTTGGTCGTGGCTTGAAAAAATCTGGGCTTTGGAAGGGGTCGAACAGTTCTTCCACAACGGATCTGACGGGCAGCAGCGTTTTAACGCGTGGTTTTACGGGGACGGTTTTGCGAATAAGTCTGGTATGCTTCCAAATATGGGTGAGCATCAGTTTCCGATTGTGTAACGTGATTTTACACTTTGAGCACACGTAAGGTTTGACCAGTTTGCAGTGGGGATTTAAGGTAACGTGCCGCAAAAGTCCCCGACGCCTGCTGAATTTCTCGTGGCAGTCGCTGCACATGAGTTCGCCTGTACCATTGCAAGTCCGGATGTGATCCTTGAATTTGCTCTTGCTGGTGAACTCCTCCGCACAGCGATTGCATACGTAGGGCCGCCCGTGGAAAACGTACACATGTCGCCACAAGTCATCCTCGCGGCTGAAAGCCTTTTGGCAATCGCGACAAGAAAGCTCGTCACTCACTTCCGACCTCACTGCAACTTTATGATTCCCTTTTTCCCTGCAGCTCTTCATGTGGTTTGTGATGACAAGCGGGCCTTGAAGCAGCGACGGACACCAAGGGCAAAACAGCATACCACCTGTTCACAGCCCCACAAAAGCTACATTGGAAATATGTCACTCATTGATATACTCCTGAAATCACATTTCACAATTTTTCCGAAACAAAACCGATATTTTAAGGATATTCCAGCGCAATGGGCTAAAATTAGACAAGGACTTGATATTCTCAGGATTAGTTCAGAATGTGCATGTCTATCGAATGGCGAGGTCTAAGAAAATTTGACCGTTCCGTTTTTACGCAATTAAATTCTAAAGTTTGGAAAAAATGCATGGGCTCTTGCGGCAGCTCCGAAAAGGGGCGCTAAAACTGATTAATTATGAATGATAGCGTCTGATTGAGATTAGATGAGGATCGAAAAAACTGCTTCCAGTGGAGATTGGAGTTCCGGAAACAATTTAGAAAAGTTTGACAACAATCCACCGTTTCGTTATTTTTAAAACTTTAAAAACACCCGCATTTTGTAGAAAAGTGAGTCAAATCAGCAACTTCATTATTTTTCAACATAAGAAATAAATTTTTTCTGAGGTGAAAATAAATAGCGAGGAACAGCTCGTGTAAATACTTGTCGAAAGCGATAATTTTCTCAATTTACAGATTTTTAACAGGCATTTTGAATTTTTCGATAAACTTGACTAGTCGGAAGCGCTGGAATATCCTTAATGTTCAAGGGGTTTCTGCAAGTGATTTTTGTAAACACGGTGCGGTGCCATAAAAGAGCAAATCAAAAAGGCCTTGCAGGAAAGAGGCTCTCAGTAATATAATATTTCGTTGGGGCTACGAAAAGGCAAGACTTTCCCGTTTTTTTAGAAGCGTAATAATTTACAGTAAAACTGCGACCTTCCCGTGTTTTGAATGCAGTCATTATCCAAAAGTACCGGTATGGATAACACTTTTAAAAGAATGAAATTCCAAAATAAGAAATAATACTATGTCCAGACAAACTTTTGAGCACAATCACTTTAACATGACATGTACAGGAGAGCGATATTTCTATGTTAATGCTTGCAAAGTGACCCATGTAACTAATGAAAAAACAGCCGCATAGAGGACCTTCTTGGGTTCCAGAAACAAGAGAACCGTCAGGGTTAATTTTAGTTCAGGCAGGTTTTTTTTAAAAAAAAAAATTGAAATGCCAGTTCTTATAATGCTCGGCAATATATGATTTTTCTTGTTACGTCCATCCTGCAGTGAAACCTTTCTCCCAATCTTTCCGAGGAGAAATGGGGAAAAAATTGTCATCCTCGTCATTTTTATTGTATTTTCATTAAAAAACCGGGCCTGAAGCAGGCCAATACTTCCATGTCCGTCCCCCCATTGGCTTCATATAAATGGGCTATAAAACACAAGAGGAATAGGAAAACCACAGAAAAACA
>Ga0058701_10000794_pt1 | contig 21252 bp, 7 predicted proteins | sample AgamicOrMae_FD_97039 | JGI IMG/M metagenome (GOLD analysis project Ga0058701, IMG submission 97039) | Agave microbial communities from Guanajuato, Mexico - Or.Ma.e | ecosystem: Host-associated > Plants > Phyllosphere > Phylloplane/Leaf | place: Guanajuato, Mexico | collected 2012-06-04 | reverse complement strand
TCTTATACAGCGGGAAATTTGAATTATGAAATCTAGCTAATTAGATTAGAACAGTGCACTTTTAGGCTGAGCCAAGAGTTGTTAATAATTGGGTCAACTTGTTCGATAATGTTTATAATGATTCTTGTGTTGTATTTGTTTGAATGTGGGAGTTATGATAAAAGAAACACAATTCAAATTATTCCTCAATTTTATTATCTCAATCTTGTACCATAAACTCGACGTTTGGTTGCTCAGCACACGATTTTTCCGATACCATAAAGTTGAATAAGTAAATGGATCATGAATTACGAATTAAAGATGGAGTAAAAATTACTAAGAAAACTCGACCTTCATTAGACTTATAGAAATTTTATTTTACTGTCGGATTTACAAGGAATCTGATCTGCATTGATCAATTTTATTTTTGAGCACTGTACATATTTCGACCCTCTGCAGTTATCTTCCTTCTCACTTTGACCGAAACCAAAATAAAATCATCTTCGAAGTCATATCACAAAAAGTTGATCAATGGCTACTATTGCGAAGGTTGATTCAATGTCGAGAGGATAACTGAAAATCTGCATTGAAAATGAAACGATAGTTTAAATCGAATAAAAATCTATGTGCCGTAAACGATTATGTCCATATTTTTAAGACATGCATTGAAGTTTTGATATCTCGAAAAGTAAAAAAAATGTGTTCGCTAGGCATGAATGGGATAGGCCTACAATTTACTTGTTTTAAAAAATGCACGCTTTTCCCAACCCCTCAAAACATATTTTAGCGAAGAAACGTTAACTGTGCATTGGTGCTCATCACAGAAAACAGCAGAGCTTTTTTACATAATGCCTTATTATCTCGTTCCGAATTTTGATTTTTATTTATTTTTTATGGCTGGTATTTTACATTCTTTTAAGTTAGTAGTAGCGTGGAAGATTTTTCATTTTATTCCTTGGAACAGATTATCAATGATCATCCTGACAGTAAAGCGATTGATATGACAGTGCACACGTAACAGCTGCTTTGGGAGACACCTAAACTTTTCGTTCTGATTAGTTTGCGCACTCACTTCAATTTTCACTCTGTTCGACGAGCCGATCGCGCTTGGTCGGACACGAGCGAGCGCGCCAAAAAAAACGCGCGCGGGTAAAAAAAATGGCGGCGCCAACGCGACGCTGTGTCCTCACTTGAGCTCGCGAAGAGATCGACTGGCTCGAATTCGGACGACGAAACTCCCAGGCAGCCTGCGCCACCGGCTGGAGGGGCGAAGCGCGGGGGGGGGGAGCAGGCCCGACAGGGGAAGAGGGGAGGGGGTAGCAGGCGCGACAGGGGAAGCGCGGAGGGGTAGCAGGCGCGACAGGGGAAGCGCTGGGGCGGAGCTGCGGAAGGTGAGAGGAGCGGTGGGGGTAGCGCGGGAAACGAAGATAGAAAGCGGGTAGCGCGGGAGGGGTGGGAAGGGGTTTATTGCATGCGCACAGTCAGCTACCCCTTGCAGCACTGGCACTATGAGTGGCACTGGCGAGGGTCGATGGTTTTTCATTCTGATTCTGGCGGCTCGGCCTCGTCTCGTCTCGCCTTAAAAAAAGGCGTTTGTTTTAGGCTTCCTCACCTGACCTAATTTCGACGAGTAGCCTTGGCCTTGACCTTGATTCTTGTTCTGGGTCACTTGGCGCTGATTCGCTCAACGCAAGGGAGAGAGATGCTGGACGGATTCGCTTTCGCGTTGTATGAGTGCAAAGTCCTCGTACCAACACTTTGCCTGTCCCAACCCATATTGCCTAACCTTGCTAAAAATTAATTCTGCATAACTTTATCTTATCTTGTAGGATAGAAGTACATTTCTGTATGCAAAGCTTTACACGTGGGTTAAGAAGACTAAAAAGTCACTAATTGTAAAAACATCTAAATTATTTCCTTAAAAAAAAGGATCGTAATAAAGGACTGGCGCCCAGATGCGTTCAATTATTTCGAATCGAGCGGCATCCGCGTTCGGTCCAACAAAGCGATCAAATCTCTATCACGCCATCCCTTTGATGAGAGACATCCCTTTAAAAGGTCGTATACAGCCACCGCCTTGTACAATAACGGGACAGTGGGGGACCGCCTGAGTTTCCTCCAAACTCTTTTCCTCATTCGAATCTCCTCATTTCTTTTCAGCCCTTCCAGATTTGAGCTATTCCGTTCGGAATAACCCTTTTTTAAATTAAAAATCGGTTATTTTGAGTTAAAGTATTGAGACCAAAGAAAATCAAACAACGCACTTCGCACTACAAAAAATGACATGTACTATCGACTAAAAAGAATCCTCTTACTGTTTCTTATAAAACTTCGTCGAATCAGGAAAAAAAAACACGGCCCATCGAGAATTACACCCCGAGAAAACTTGTGAGCTCGAGCGCGGTATCTCCATGTTTAGAGAGAAAGGGATAATGTTGGGCGATTGAAGCTGCAGCACATTGTGCTATTAGAAGTCTTAATAGCTCCCACAAAGACCGAGTTACGTTCTTGTTGCACAAGTTTGCGCGCATATCGAGCGAGGTGTCATTGTCCAGTGGTCAGTTTTTCCACCTACCAATCTCATAGGGAAGAATTCTTTAGCCTAGGAACCTTTCACTCTAAAAATAAAATCTTAAATTCAGGTGAATCAAAAGTCAAATCACTGATCTGAAAAAATGATCCCATTACTGAGTTTCAGACACATTCGTTTTTAATTTTTTTAAACTTCTTTTTTCAAGAACGATAACACTGAAAGTTTTTACTTGGACTGAAAACGCCAAAGTTCATAACCGCCAAATGATAGGTGGGCCCATCATTTTACAGGGTAGGTTAAGTTAGGTTAGGTTAAGCTGGGTTAGGTTAGGTTTGTATAAAGGTTATGAACTTTGGCGTTTAGCTCGGCTTTTCGAAGGCCTTGTGCCTCGCTCTTATTTGTAGACGAAAAATAGGACCCGAAAGGTAAGAACTCTAAAATTTAGAGATTGGGGCATAGAGATGTTGAGATCGGGATTAAGATGTCCTTCAAATGAAAATAAAATCCGTGTTCCGAAGATCTTTGCTTCCCAACTCCGCTAAAGAGGGGGCAGCTGACAAAAATGCAAATGACAAAACTTGTCTGCGATCCAATTTGCGGAGTCGCAACGCGCCGGCATGATGCTGTTGTACACAAAGTTTGGCCTGTCTTTCTTATCATTTCTTATGTGAACCTCAGTAATGGACTTTCGCTGAACGAAAAGCAAGTTTAGACACTTAGTCTCGTCAAGACGTCTTTTAAGCCAGCAGGCGTGTTGCCTAGGAGGTGAAATTCACAGACAAATATTAAACAGAAAGCAGTGACAGGCCAGAGGCCATGTTGCTCAGGGAGCGACTCTGTATACACAGATGCCTTTCAAATACGAGGATTTATTTTACTAAAAAGCGATAATTTAATAAAAATGCTGAGCCTTTCACGCGTAAATATTTTATCGGGTAGCTGTCATAAGCGCCAAAAACCACAAGCGCCAACGCTGCAAGCGCCAATCCGTAACCGCCAAACGAGAAAAGTCGCAAGCGCCAAAGGTCTTAACCGCAATACTAACCTTACCTAACCTAACTTAACCTAACTTAACCTAACCTAAATTAACCTAACTTGATCTAACCTAACTTATACGAACTTTGGCGTTTGCGACTTTCCTCGTTTGGCGTTTACGGACTGGCGCTTGCGGCGTTGGCGCTTGTGGTTTTTGGCGCTATCGAATGCCCCCCTATTTTATCCTATCACATCGAAAAATACAACCTAACCTATGTACCTTAGTTTGAGGATAACCAACCTAGCGTAACTTTTAAGTAAACCTACTCTCTAAAACCATCCCAATGATATTCAGTTCTGAAAGCAAAGTTTAGCTAATATGCCTAATTAAACACAAAGTTTTAAACGACGGTTCATATTTGTTGTTCCTATTTGTACGCGTACCTTTGGTACGGTAGCAGAGCAAACCTCTTTTTCCGCATAAATTTTCGGAATGGCTAGTTAGGCAACCGTGAGACTCCCGTGAGCATCCGGTTGCCTACACGGGAGTTCGCAGGGGCTCTTACCGACATAAAAGGCAGAAAAACGTCGAGATAGCGTTTTCTTTTTAGAAATGTTTCCGCATTACAGTGTCATAAAAAAAGACGTTTAACGATCGCAAGGAGTCTATAAATCTTTCGTCTAATCTTTGGATGGGCCCAACTTGAGTCTATGTGTGTTATGAAGTGTTTATTTCCGTTGTCAAAGGCGCACAGCGCCGTAGAAATATTCCTTGAATGGTTTGGTCCAAAAGGACCCGGCACGTAAAATGAGCAATATATCCTGCGGAACAGTCTGCTGGATTACTGCCCCTCTCTTGGCCTCTTTGCCGCTTATGGTCCTATTCTCTGATTATTTTCTGTCTCTGTTTTATCGCGAATCGTTGTTACTCAAATGCCTTGAGGAGAATGCTTAGAAAGGGTGTCCAATTGGGACGAGATTGGACCTTTAGGGAGCCCTGAGGAGGTGATTTAACTAGATTTGTTTCCCGCTGATACGAAGTCATATCAAAATACTTTGAGGAATCCCGCTCACTCTCAAATTTCAACAACACATTTAACCCACTGCCGCCAAGCAATGCCGTTCGGAAACAGGAATAAAAAAATTAGGTTCTTTTTAGTTCAGTATTGTAAAAATTTAAAAAATATCAAACCCCTCTGGAAACCTTAAATTAAATAGTTTGGGCATCTTCCAAAGCTTGAAATTGCGTTATTTAATAGAAAAAATTCTTCGAATTTCTCTTAAGCTAAATTTTATTTCGAATACTTATAGGCCGGTATGGGTTAAATAGGCTAATACCCGTGAGCCAATGACCTTTGGAACATTTGGAATCGTCAACGGAAAAAATGGTTTTGTTACGGCAACAAAACTAGGGACAACAAATGAATATTTTGTTGCTTCAACCAAAAATTTTGCTGCAGCAACCAAACATTTTCTTGTTGTAACAAAATGTTTTCGTTATCCCTATTTTAACAAATGACATTGTTGGTATAACAAAACCTTTTTTTCCGTGTTTTCCTGTGACCAAACACTTTTGTTGCGTATCTTTCTGTTTCGTGTTACTTCATGGGAATTGCTTGTTGTGTCTGCTTTCCGACCAAAAATGTAGGAGGAAATTGGAAAGTAGGAAAGAGCGTTAACATCTTCTTTAATGAGAGACTGAATTAGTGTATGCTGGCAGAGGAGCGGTCGTTTGGTATGCTAAGAACGCTTTCGCACAATCTAGTTTAGTCTCCTGTAATTAAACTTGGAATAAAAGAAGTTGGTGGTTTTTGCGACGGTTTTAATGAAGTAATTCATTTTTGTGTGAAATGCGTAGAAGTCGCCATCTAAAACTGTTCCTGTGAAATTTAGGTATTCTGATCGCAATCTACCGGTTTTAGACAAAAGGACCTATGGCTATTATGATGCTTATAATGGCTGAATTTCCGGATCGTGATCAAGAGAATATTTCATTTGGGGAGTGTTTTGTAATGAGAGGTGCCAATACCTATTGACCGGTAGTCATTTCTGCAATACGAAGCTGTATGTCGGGTATTGATTGAGTATGTCTCCCTCAGTTATTAATTGCTAGCTGGCTCTTACTGTCGCATTGGTCATTAGTAGTTCACTAATATTAAATTATTAAACCAGTTAACTATAAACGAGCAGTTCAATCACTTAATGTGAAAGATAGCTACTTTGGTTTTGTTAAGTTGGGGTTAGGTTGACTGAGGTTAGATTATGCTCCTTGTATCTGATTAGGTTGGGTAAGCTTAGAATAAATGAGTTTGTGACGGAGTGTTTAAGTTAGGTTAATATAAGTTCGTTTGAGTTTGGTTAAGTTAGTTGAAGGTAGGTTAAGTTAGGTTAAGGTAGGTTATATTAAATTAGTTAAGGTTAGGTTAGATTAGGTTGGATTGGGTAAGGTTAGTTCAAGTCACGTCAGGTCGAATTAGGTTAGAAAAGGTTAGGTTGGGTAAGGTTAGGTTATGTTTCATAGTTCTGCTTTGCTGCGGCTAGAGTTGCTTATATAACGTAGATTGGGTTGTTATAGGTTAGGTACCTAGGTTGATTCCCAAAGCATAACCCAAGTGTGCAGTCCGTATCTATGGACATGGACAGTCCGTATCTGGACAGAGGTGGATCGGGATAGGCAGGATAAACGCCTCGGCTTTCGACGGGACGTATTGTCAACCTAGTGCATCGTGGAATAGTGGTCGGAGAATATTATTCAAAAGGAGAATTTAATGCGACTAGCGGAACTAGCAGATCGCTGTTCAGGTAAACCCAGGCAAATATATCAAAGCGAAAACGCATTTGCTCTGATTGAATAGACCGCTAAGCTAAAAGAAAAAGAAAAACAGGAAAACTGAAACTAAGCAAGACGATCAACTCAGCTACACGCACAGGCGTCCACTGGGACGGGATTTAGATTTAGGCTCTATCCCGGACGCGGTACTCTTTCCCCCCCAGTCGCAACCCCCTCCCCCGCTCGACCCCCTCCTTCATTTCCCCCCTCTCGATCCCTTCTTCCCCCTCTCTTCTTCCCGCCACAGTGCCGCCCCCTAGGAGACTAACGTCACAACGACGTCGTGGCTCCAGGTGTTGGAACATTTGTTTCCATTACAAATAAAGCAGTGACCGGAAATCGGTCTATTCAGCAGAGAATCCAATCAAATCATTGAGACGACCTCGTTGGAAGGAGAAAAAGTCAATACTTGACACAAAACACTTAGTCTATGGAATGATGTGCTCTAGAGCATATATCATACCGCTGTTACTACGGAGACCACTGATTTTCTCATAAAAATGCATCGTTGTTTACAACAATCACAACTGAAATCCGAGAACTTTCTGTTTAAAAAAGAAAAATCAAAATATTGTACTTGTCATCCAAGACCCCTTAATGACCGAATGTGTCTAGAGTTAACTGAATGCTTTTGTTATATGAGGGTCTTAATTTTTAATCTCGATCGTACTTATTATCCGAGGTGTCTCTCTTACCGAGTTACGAACCCCAGAGGATTTACAGAAATGATGAAGCAGCCCATTCGAGTACTATCAGTCTTAAAATTATTGATTCCTCCAAATATTTCAAACCTTTCAAACTTTAGAACGGAAAGAGATACGACAAAAAACTAACACCAGATTGACAGATCCCTGACAGATCTGGCGATTTTATTCCGTACTTTTCTGGCGTATCTCCCTCCGTTTCATAGTTACGATGACTTGAAAAAATTAAAGCGATCAGTACTTTTGAGACTGATAGTACATGTTGCCTACCACGGACCGAATTCCTCTCTTTTCAGCTCGTAGTCAATACGCATGGTACTCGTGTCGAGCGGGTTGCATCATTTCAGAAAACCATCCGGTGCTCGCAACTCGGTACAGTCGAGACCAAAATACGTGTCGCCCATAGACGTGAAATAGTCCTTTTGAAAGGAGGCCTGACCTTTGATCTTAATTCTACTGTCGGAGAGCGCTGACTTTCATTGGCGCCGATTGAAGCAGTCAAACGTTGTTAATAAAAGGCCTCTGAAATGGCTACGATCGTTCTGGAAATCGTTATTTCATGACTGCGTAGTTACTGGTCAGTGCGAGGGAAGGTTTAGCAATCAACTACTTTTAGAGCTTCCCCCCTCACTTTTTTTCTTTTGTTTAAAGATTGCTCTTTATTAGCTATCTCTCGTTGTTTTAGGATAGGCTTAACTCCATAAATAAGTCTTTCACCCCTGACTGCTCTGGGTGACAAACTATTGCTTATTCTTTGCGTCACGCTAGTACTTAACCCACTACCGCGCAGCGACGCAAACAAAATTTATTTTAGAGGATCTTTTCAGTTCAGTATTGTTACAATTTAAATAAATATCACCCCTTTGGAAACCTAAAATTCAATAATTTAGACATTTTCAAAAGCTCAAAATTGCGTATTTTAAGGGAAAAACCCTTCCAAATTTCTCTTAAGGTAAATTTCCCTCCAAATGCTTTGGGCGGTTTTGGGTTAATGCTATTCCAAAGTATTAACACTATTAGGGACACAATTTAAATAAATATCACCCCTCTGGAAACCTAAAATTCAGTCATTTAGACATTTTCAAAAGCTTAAAATTGCGTATTTTAAGGGAAAAATCCTTCCAATTTCTCTTACGCTTAATTTCCCTCCAAATGCTTTGGGCGGTTTTGGGTTAATGCTATTCAAAAGAATTAACACTATTAGGGACCGTCCGTAAATTATGTGATACCAAAATAGGTCACTTCTGGACCGCCCATTGGTCACACTTTTTTCCAAAATACATAGACAGTTACGCTTCGAATTTCTATCTGAAAATTCTCGCTGTTTTCCACGTTAGGCACGAATTTATGAGTTCAAAAATACTATATTTCAAATATAAATCCAGAAACTTAACCTGTTAAATCCATAAAATAATTGGAGCATTTCTTGGGAACAGCTTACCCAGGCGGCATAAAATATACATTTAACGATCTCCCGGAAAGCAATATCATTTTTTCGTTCGCAGGAAGAATATCGGATGCAGCGAGCAATCGTGGTGCAGCCCCTGCACTCTTTTGCATAGGCAAGCAGCATAGCTTCCCCTGCGAGTTGCGCGGCCGGGGCGGGCAGACCGCCTCTTCTGATTAAAAATGTTGTATTCTGCGTTCGGTTTGCCATCTCACTCACATAAATAATGACTAGTTCTAAAAATTATTCAGGATCTTATCTTGTTAACAAGTTTCCCTCAATCTTTCGGGTTCCTTGAAAAGTTTTGGTTGTTGGAATAAATCATCAGGATTGACGTCTCTGTAGTTTGTCTTAAAATGGAAACAAACGTGATTTTTGGACTATACCCTCGTTAGTAAAGCTAGGAAAACAATAGTGTTTTTTATTTTTTTTTTTTGTCGAAATAACGGGGGAAAACATGCATACAATTAGGTTTACAATAATTTCGCGGAGCGGCTAAAATATCAACAAAAGTGTCCATTGTTTATGTACCGCCCCCGCCGCGGCGGTGCGTCAAATTCTGCAGTTGGACCAAATATCTCGCCGGATGGGATTAGCTTTCTAGGGAGCGTTCATAAATTATGTCATTACACTCACCGCTTCAATCCCCCACGGAACTCCACCACGAATTCTTACTATAGGGGTCATTAACCTTAACCTTTTTAGGGGTCACCCATAAACAACTTTGATAGGGCAGAGTGCCTCCGGATGACAAAGGGGAGGGGGTATGGTGTCGTCCAGGGAAGAGTATCAAGGGATCGAAATGATCTTTGGAGAACAACCCCTTGGTACACGAAATAATAGATTGTATAACAGCGTTGTGCCTAACTGTAAGAAGTGTCAATAAAATTCCACGAAAGCCAACCCGGGTCGAACTGTCCGTGCGGATATCCGCTTGGATATCCGTAAAATTACGGACATGGCTTTATTTGCTTTTGCTGGACACGATCCTCACAATCAGTTGAGATTTCAGAGCAGCGATCAGTGAGATAAGTAACTTATTAGAGCACGGCCCTTTTTTTTCCCCTCAGTTCTCGCGAAATCACGCCGGAAGGCATTATTTACAAAACTTTTCTGTCCTTTTAATCCCTAGGCGAAGGGACACCAAGGCTCACACATGAGAGAAGGTCGCTCCTCTCATAACTCACAAAATGTTGTAAAAATGGCAGTTTTTGAACTTTGTTTTTTTTTCAATTAAAAAAAAAAGAAATGTCATAGCTATTCAGGACTGATATTTATTGAGGAAAGTCGGCCTACCTCTGTTTTCGAGTAAGGAAAAGACACTGAAATTTTTTTGTCTCAAGATAATGCAGTCATACCTTTGACAGATTGGTTCAAAATGGAAGTGACGATGGAGAAAAAAATATGAACGTGCGTGGCAGCTCTTATAATAATACAACGTGGACCTGGAGGTATTAAATCTGTTATCCAAATTTTTAGATGAGGAATGAGTCTTCTTTGACGTAGGTAAAAATTGCTTGGCAGCTTTTTGTTCCGGTAACAATTTCGAAAAGATGTCCTTATGCCAGATTGCATCAAGTATTCCACCAATATTAACGTGACCAGAACAATGTATACATTGACATAAAATTCGAATACGAAGTGGATGAGGATAAGGTTATTCAAACTTGACATGCCTAAAAAGCCAGGTGCCCGTTAATTAGACCGTAGCCTTCTGCGCTCTCCCCGCTCTCAGAGAGAGCAAATCTCTCGATAAATCTCCTGATAGGAATTTGAATATTAGAACAATGTTGAAAGATTTCGCAACTCGTCAGTTACAATTAAACGCAGTCCACATTTTATGCAGTAGAAAACATAAAAAAAAAGAAACTTGTGATGGATTTAATATTTTAACCTGCTTCAGAGCAATTTATGTAGTTTTTTGGCTGATTCCTGAGAGTACAGTTTGGCGGTAACATTTTAAGAATATCCCTCCGCTATCTACGCATTTTAGGTGACAGTTCGTTTTTTTTTTTGCTATTGGTATTAATGATTTATATATTCTATGTTACGCGTAAAATAAAGTTAGCGATAGTACGCTTAGAGAAAAACAAAGTGGTAAGCGTCATCTCGTCGTAAAGATAATAAGGAGGATATACAGATATTTTCTGTACTTAAGACAGCTTAGTCCATTTTTTTTTTTAGCGCAGATTCCTTATCCTTGCACATTTTCAGAATGAAAACCCTTGGCAACGAATTTCAATTGAGTAATTTTGTTGCTAGTCATACCTCTCGGCAAAATTTTTTCGTGATCGTCTCTTTCGTACGCAGCAAAGAGAAAAAATAATACGTTGTGGGACTGAAATACAAAACGTCTGTCGATTTCCGATACATAATTTATTTACATTACCGACTTCGAATGAGACATTCAAATTTGTACTATGAAAGGTATACTAGGTAAAATACATTTTACCGGCGACCCAACGAACGAAAATTTTACGAAAAACGCTTTCACCGGCGAAAACATCAATAACTTAACAAACGGGTAAGAAAGAGGTTTCAGTTCATCCGAGCAACTGATATTATTTTTGCGTCATTCTCCTATCATATCCACACTTAAGCAGTCTTCACCAATGTTGCTCGGTGAGGTCTCCAGGTCCCCAATTTCATTAGATTCACTGAAAAAGAGAGAATACTGTTCATCCTGCTATTCATGTTATTTTGGAGCATTCTTACATATCAAACAATATGGGGGTTACAAACCTGTCCAGAGAAGGTTCATTGCTGAACATTTCAGTAGGAACTGTTGGAGGCGCCCTTTCAGGAACAAGTTCGAGAAATGACTGGCCTCTTGATGACAGATGTCTCTCTACCTCCTCTGGTGTCATATGACCATCCGAGGCTAAAGATATTGATGCAGCTACAGGAGCTACTCCTTGAGCTACCTGTAACTATTATCAAAAACAATCGGAGGTTACAAATTGTTCATTCACTCGTAAAATGTATCAGTGGAGTAATGACTTACAGGTGCAACATTGTTGTGCCTAGACGTCTTTACAACTGGTTTCTTCTTCTTTGCTACAGGTGGGTTTTTTGAGGGTTGGTTTGAAGTATTTATTGACCCATGGTGAGATGTAGCACTAGGATCCAGCTTTTTTCTGAACAAAGTAAAAACAACTAACTTGTAATAAAAATAGGTTTTATAAGGGTAATGCAAATTTACAGCAGAGCGAAAGATACCTTTTGGAGTTGTCAGGACGTGATGTTTCAGGCTCCCCATCTGAACTCTCTGTATCTTCTCCAGTATCACTTGAGGATGATATTTCCACCTTTTCATATTGCAATAAACGATCAAGAAGAAAACTACGATCCCTGGCAATTTCTAATAACTTAGATCTTGATGCTCGCAGGTTTTCTTGATAACACTCATTTTCCTAAAACATGAGATGCAAAGGTCAATTAACTGACAGATCTTACACAGCTTTTAATTGAGGCTTCTTATGGAAATGCGTAATGTCTTGAAATACTCACATAAATTAAATACTTAAGTTTGCGTTTAAGCTTTTTATATTGAAGTTTGTAGTCAATCTGTGGAGCTTCCCCTTGGCTCTCCTCATCATCTTCCTCTTCATCCTCTTCCTCATCTTCATCATGTTCTGGCTCATTTCCAGTTCCTCCACCCATTTTTGTATGGGCAAGAATGTTTGGTTAGGTTTGGATACTTTGGTTTTGAAGTTAACCTCACACTTCTCACAAAAAATGTTTCCTGGTTATTTCGTAAAAATGTTCTCGATAATTTGATACAATCACTTTCAGTTATTTGTAAATAAATGTCGTTTGAGAGGGAAAGCAAAGCACAAACTAACCGCGATATGTCTTGTGCACTCTTGTTTCACGTTCTATTATTCCATGATTGGTCTACAATCAACATAAATTCCGAATAATCATCGAGTCTAAAATTTAGAAGCTTGTATGCATTAAACAAGTATTACTCGAGAAATAAATATAAATATTATAATGTTTGAGTTCTAGGTTATGTTGATGAATACTATGCGTGAGCAAGACCGGCAACTTTACAGGCACTGGATAATTCGTACGAGACCTACAATAAAGTCATTTGATGGAGAGAATCGAGTTTAAAACATTTTTTAAATTAAACTTAAAAAAATTAATGATCCCATTCTATTTGAAGGTCCTTAAAGGTCTTGAAAGTTTTACATAATTTACTGTTTTTCTGAAGTTTGTCTGTTGGTCACATTGAAAGCACTGCCGCCTGTAATTTACAACGAACGCCGCTCGCGGGCGAGTCGTCGCGTCGGGAGGTGTTTTGTCGCACATTGATTTTTGCTATTGCAAAGTTTTCTGATTTTAAAAAATGTCTCTAGGATTCACTCGCCTTCTGCAAAGCCCACTGCGGTAAGTATAATATTTTTAATATCTCCTGTCGCCGTGTTTTTATTCAGTAATCGCCGCAAGATCACCTGAGTTGGAATTAACCTCCAAGCTGCCTCCTCCATATGTTTGAATTATTTACTGGCTTCTTTCTTTAAATCCGCATCGAAAACATGATTATGCATTGTTTCTGCCCTAGAATCTAATAAACGGACAAATCCGGTCTGTTGTCACTGTGAAGCTTATTCCGAATGAAGTGTATTGTTTACTTATAATGATTGTACTATCTTAGCTACTGATAGTTTCCTTTGTGCCTAAGGTGTATACATAGCCTACACCTCTGTGACAACATTTATTTTTACCCCCTTACAGGCTGTTGTCTGGGTTTGGAGCTCCAGTTACTCGCCAGATTCACCATATAACCGGTTTCAACCCTTCTCCAGCAACTCGGGTTATGCCATGCACCATCCAAAACTCTTCATCTCAGCTTGTTGAGGCTGGAAGTTCTCATATGACTGCTGGTGGAGCGTGGTTATTTATCACTAGTAGATTCTGGAGAAGAGTTTATTATACCAAGGAACAGAAGAGGCTCAAGAATTATTCATGGGCGACAAGGATGTCTACTGAAAAGGGACGCATTCTCATCATGAGGGCCATGCTAAAACGCAAGAAGACCTTTGCACAGTAACTTATGAATATGTTTTGATTTAAATTGCTAGATGAATTCTCTGTAAATTTGGTCTCAAATATAGTTTATTATGAAAAGTTTCATGGTTTTCTCTTTCTTAATGACAGTGTGTGCTTGGAAATTGTGCACTGTTATACCTTTATACCTTTCAACCTATTTACCATTTCCCAAATTTTCTCCTTGTTACAAAAATTTTGTGTTCATATTAAAAACTTATTGTCTTCTTAAAATGAAGGATTTCTTGTTCAGGATTGCTCTCTTTGAGAATCTGAAATCTTTGTTATTTTATTGAAGTCCTGAAGCACATCATCATTTTACCAATTTTGGTTTAACTCGTTCACTTTTAAAAAAAAAAAATGTCATTTAATTTTTTTTATGTGTACACATTTATCTACTCTTTTTAAAGATAATTTTATTGTAATTATGAATTTGAGAAGAGGTATGCCATTAATTTTAGGGTTTAACCCAAACACAACATTTAAACTTGACCTTCGACAAGTGGAGATATAACCTTATATCTACAAGAGAAGTGAAGCATATAGGGAAAGAATTCCGACGGAAGAAGTTTTTTGCCCCTCTAATTAATTATAAGGTCAAAAGATATTATTTTAAGGAGTTACGGAGCTACCCACAAACTCTCCTTTCATCGCTACTCCACAGAGTACAGTACAAGAATCCCATTCTGCTGTCGCTCTGGTGGCGAGCAAGGAAACTAGGCTCGGCAGCTTCCAGTGGGGGAGGGGCGCTCGAAAACAAACCGCCGACGTCCTGTCTGTCTGTCCGTAGTGCGTGCTGTGCCGTGCGCTCGCCTTGTGTCTGTGTCGTCGTTCTCGTTCGTCCGTCAGTGTTGTTCAGTCTCAGTCGAGTTTCCGCCGGTTAGTGTTGTCAGTGCATCAGGATCAGCCGTTGGCGTGTTCCGCGTTGTTTATTTATATCTGCGTCATGTGAAGTGTTAACAGTTGAGCAGTGCTTTGGGAAGTAACCTGTGATGTGTCCGTGAAACAGAGCCTTCATTCGTGTTTTACTTGATGACAAACTATATTGGATTACCCTTTACTTCGGGGCGTCGCGTAAGCCACTGAGCGAGGTATGTGTATGTAGATAGGTTATGTTTACTACATCGGATGGGACTTAAGGTTAAACGCTCATTCATGAGCATCAGATAGTTGGCTCGCATTGTTTTATCCTAGCAGCTTTACAACTCTGTTGTTAAACCTAGACATTTAGACCTAGTTGCCATCGCAGGTAGGCGTGAGTATAAGCGGCATCAGACTTACAATAAGCGACGTTAACCTAGGTTATTGTCACCCTCATTTTTATAGCTTGGAAACGAAATGTGGACAAGATGTAGAAAATTCATTTCCTGCACTTAACAGTGTAGTAGTTGTAAATATGCTGAGTTAGATACGGTTCTCGAGCTCAGGGAACAAAGCTGCACTGCAATAACTGCAGGGAGAGGGTTCCCTCAACAACCTCTTTAATGTGGACAGCTGTCGCTGTACCAAAATCCAGTTTTGTTTATTACGGAGCGTGGTCTCAAGCGCAAGACATTTAAAATGGTGCGATTTCGGTGCGTCATGGACAGGAAATACCCAATGGGAGGGCAAGCTAACTCTTTTTGTGTTTCTTCTCGGCTGGACTCTGGCAAAGAACACGGAGTAGTCCACAATAAGGCGAACGGAATCAACACAAGTACATTTATGAGGCAAGGCGTTGACGGTGTCTTGCTTCCCCTCCCTTCCCCTGGAGGTTCCCTCCTTAATGGCACTCCGCATTGGGTGTCGCCCTTAGCTGGCTCCCTATAGCTTGTGCACTCTCAATTTCAAGGCTGCATGCCTCGGCTTCACGACGTTGACAAGTTGAGCGGAGCTTAAGCGGAAGGGGCACAGGCCACCTAACCCACCGCTTTTCCTTGTGCACTGCCGCCGAGAAGAAATCGGCTTCAGGCGCAAATGAAGCCCAACGAAGCTAAGGGCACTGTCATTAACCCTCGAAATGATAAGAAAAATTGAATGAGGGTTGAAAACAAACAGTATAAAAATATGAATTCCACGCCCGACTTGGCTAGCAAAAACGCATGACTCAGGGGCAGGTCCTGAAAAGTTTGACTAAATGCATTTTAAGGCTTGATCAACTATGAATCGTCGCACTAGGCCAATTAAGCTAACTAGCTCGATCACTCTTGGCTTTATAGCTAGCGAGCTCGGCTAACTATGGCTGGGGTATCTGCTAAATTCTGACCAGGCAAACTCTGCTCAGGCCATAATAAGATGCTTATTACGTGAAATCCTAACTTATAATCGGCAGCCAGTCATGGTTAGCCTTCTGTACACAATGCCTGTGTTGGGTAGTCCTATGCCTGTTATGGGTATTAAGGTGAACAAGAGAGTATTTATGTTAATTTTAAAGGTAAACTTTTGAACAATCATGTCAATGAAAAGGTCTCGCCGAGAGCTATAAATGGTTATTGATAGATTTTCGAAATAACTAAGTTACGCTTTTTCCCTGTTTTATCCTAATACCCAAAACAGGTATGGGACTACCTAAACCAGGATTTTTTTTACTGTGCATGTATGAGGCTAATTTAAGCAAGGTTAAAAACATCTTCGTTAACTGAAACATTTTTTCGACGTGTACTGCATGTGAGAACTCTCGCCTTTGACTTAATTCACTCGTAAAGGGGTGAAACAAGTTAGCTAACAAGAGAAACAAGGGGAGCATGTGTCGTAAACTTTGATTGACTTCTAAACGGACTCGAAATAAAACAGAAATCGCTGAAAGCAATTCGCATGTCAAATCCATTACAGCGCCGTTGCGTTCGCTCAACTGGCTGTAAATAATTTGAAGATTTATGACAATTTTATCAGCGTGAAGGAATTTTATTCGCCGGTTGTTGGTGTTAAGGTGTGAACGATTTGCAACTGATCTCGCTCGCGTTTGACTTTGAGTTTTCTTATATGACTAATGTTTGCCATCTCACCCTTTATGTTCGTTTGTTTAAATCTGGCTTAAGAATACAGCGAGCGTGTAAATAGTCGTTTCATGTAACGGACGGCTTAGGGCCCTAACCTTATCTCAGCTGAGCTACACAATGTAACGTCACTTTACTTAACCTCTCCCCTTATTATTCCACTTAACCTATGCATCACCTAAACTAACGGAAGCTCGCCTAACCCTTTTTAGACGCTCACCTCGTAAATTGGAAAGTTATCATTTTCTATCCATTGTTTTCCATATCCTGTGTTATCTTTCATTGCTCGGAGGATTACAGATATTCAACCGAAAGATTAGGTTAAGTTAACCTAGGTTTGGTTTGGTACATAGGGCCTCGTCGAACGCTCCACGCGGCTGTCGCCAAGCCTGATGGCGCTTACTATTCTTATGTTAGCAGCACTTACTGCCCGCGTAAGGAAGAGTGATGAGGCTTACTTTTAACAAACGTTGGGATAGGTTCACTTAAGTTAGGTTATACGCCTTGTGCCTCGACGGCTTTTCGACGAAATTTAGACTTAAAAGTGTCAGAAAGGTGAAGAATCCGCTTGCAATGCCTAAACTCTAAGAAGTAACTATTCACACGCTGCCCCACAGGTTGGTTTCCGTACATTCAAGTCAGATCCTATTTAATATGCACTGGGTTGGTTTCCGTGCGTTTAACATAGGCGTGCGAATAGATCTGACCTAAACTCCTATCCCTCCCAAGCGTCATTCTCACCCTCTATGAAAAATATGCGCTTCTCAAAGCCGAACTGCAAACGCCCCTCATGCGATAACGTACAGTATAAGTATGAAAAATGCCGTGGAAAAAGCTAAATTTCTATTAAGCGTGAGAACGGTACCCCGGTCAAGTACCCAAGAGCGGGTGGGTCTCGACGGAAGCGGGCCAGACGGGTTGGTTGTTGCTCTGGGCCAGTGGCCGGCGATGCCCACCAATCGGCGATGGCCACCAGATCGTCCTAAGCACGTGAGCATCCAAGGCGATATTTTCTAGCGGCCTCGCGCTATTAATCCCCCGCCGGCGTGCCACCATCAGCGCGTGCTTCGATCGCCATGTCGAACAAGTAAATTTGCATATAAATTTTGCGCCCGCGCGCAATTTTTTACCTCAATTGACCCATTTGTGTTCGATATACATATACTAGTAGCCTTAACCTTCATTAAACGCTCTATCATTTCCTGTCGTGGTCTAGAATCCGCAACCAAGGAGCTACTACATTTGGGGCCATCATAATTACGTTTCGCCCCTTAAGGGGGGGGGTCGACGGAAGCGTAGCGGTCAAATCTAATTGTTAAAACATAAAGATACAAAAATAATAATAAAAAGAATGGCCAAAATGTCGGAAAAATCCAAAGGTACTCCTTGACTCCTTTTAAAATTTTCAGTTTTTTTTATCATTATTATTTTTAATGTTTGGTGCTTGGGATGGATTCCGAGGAGCTAAAAATGATTAGTACTGTCGTCTGCTACCTCGTCAATTTATCGCTCCGAAAATGGAATAAAATTTACGCCTTCTCCTCCAACCTAGCTCCCACTCACGAACTTTTTCACTCTCCCTGTCTGTTTAAAATCGACGAAGTCAGAAATAGGCATCGGTTCCTTTCTTTTTTAGTGTCCCTCAGTCAGATCTAATATTCTAAAACCATGTATTTAAAAAAAATTCGACCCAAAAAATTTAAAAAAAATGCCTAGGGGTACCCCTAGCCTTTTTTTCAAATTTTCAGTCGAATATTTTTGTCGAGTTTTTAACGTTTAATGCTTAGATTCAAATGAGGGAAACTAAAAATTATTTTTACCGTCGTCGGTTGCTCACTTTGTCGAATGGTTACTTCAAAAATGGCATTGTAAAATTTACGCCTCTCACTCAAACTTCCTTCATGGTATGCCCATACATCCTCCCGGTCTGTTTAAAATCGACATATTAACCTACAAACATTGGTTCTTACATTTTTTAGTGTCCCTTAATCAGATTTAATCTTTAAAAGCCATAGACTAGAAAAAAAAACTGGACCAAAAAAATGAAAAAAAAATCTAGGGGTACCCCTAGCCCTTTTTGAAATTTCGATCCATTTTTTATGAGTTTTTAACGTTTGATTGCTGTAATTGTTCAAGGGGAACTGACAATTGTTTTTACCATCGGCTGTTGCAAGGGTTAAAAGTAGCTACACCATGTGGCAACAATGAGCAATGAACAGCGGTTAGGGTTTTACGGACACGGAGAAAATGACCTTGTTGTTTCAACAAAGCGTTTTGTTAATATAGCCTCAGCAAACCGGAATTGTTGGCGTGACAATTTCACTTGTTACGGTGACCACTGTAATTGCTGTAACAATTCATATTGTTGTTGTAACGGTTGAAATTGTCACCACAACAATTCTGAATTGCTGAGGCTATACTAACAAAACGTTTTGCTGAGCCAACAAAGTCTTTTTCTCTGTGATGATGCCCCACTGATGAACAATGAACTTCTGGAATTTATCCATGAATCACCCCGAGTCGTTAGGTACATAAAAGGGACCTTTTAAAGTTGTTTGAATACCTCCAGTGATGTTTACGAGTGCCTTAGCTGATGTTACTCGGCGATCCAGCGCTATTTTTAGGCGGGATCTGCATCCGTGTTGCTCGCTCAAACTGATACTTTACTAGACAAATAACCATCCATAGTATTTTAATCGTCGAGTCGCCATTATAAATCCTTCAACGTGCTGGCAGATTCTGTTTGTATTTTGAATTTTAGTTTATCGTATTTTAATTTTCAGCCGTGAATTTATGGTTACATTTTTTAGTTATGAAAAATATTTGATGCCTTTCCACCCGAGAACTGTTTTCATTGCACTGAGACTGAGAGCCCTTTTGTCCCCTAGATGAAAACTGTTTTTATTTGGTAATAAAGTGAAGATCAGTTCTATTCGCACGCCAATGTCAATATCAAGGGAGACTTGAATGCACGGAAACGAACCTAATGCGTTTTGGGAGCGGACTTGAACGCACGGAAACCACCCTAATACATTTAAAATGGGGCAGAGAGTGAATAGTCACGTTAAGTGAATACTTGTTTTAGATCGTTAACGCCCTTCTTTTATGGACCTACCTGATAACCGTAATAATACATAGCAATAACATCAATACTCTCACACCCACCATTTTGTTTTATTAGTTTTGGTCAAAAGTGGAGCCAGGAGAACAGCCTTTGAGAGGAGGGGAAAGTAAAGTTTCATCACGCGACGGTTGGCACCTCCGAAAAGCTGCTAAATTGAAAATAAAACCCAATTCTAAAAATTGGCGGTGACCTACTAGTGACCTGTTACTCGCCTCAAGATACCGCAAACGTATTTCATGTTAACCGCAGAGTAGACGCCGTATGAGAAATTTAGCCCGGACGCGGATTACGCATTTCTCATACCGCGTCGCAGGTGACATTTGGATGCATTTTCCGTGTTGGCTAAACTAGGAACTCGTTGCTTTTTCCTTTTTATGAGAAATTTGTTTGCCGCTTGCTATGAGAAATTCAGATGCAACACACGTAATCCGCCGTGCATTTGCTTTTCCCACCACTATGTGATTTCCGCAATGATAGTTTCACATCAGAAATAAACTTTGACTATTATTGCATTTTTTATGTGTTCATCACTACATTTTTTTCTGTTTGAGTTATTTCAAAATTGGTTCGTTCCCATCGTGTTTTTAGTGGGAAAATTCCATGCAAGTTTCAAAACGCTGTTTCTGTACAGCAATTCATGTGATTGCTGATTTTGTAAGCGCAGTTTAGCCAATATGAGGTGGCATATTCGAGCTGATCTGTAGGATTTCTCCTTGCTTTTCTGGTCAGGTATTAATTAATTTACAATACCTTGTTAAAAAATATATAAATGCAGTGAATACTACCCTCTTTGGCAGCTTGATATCCCGCACCTGTGATTTACACTGCACAGTAACAACTAACTCCTGTTTCATGTAGTCCCACACCTGTTTTGGGTATGAGGGTAAAACAGGGGGAGAGCGTGATTTGGTTACTCTTGAAGATAAAAGTATCAACAGCCACATCAATGAAAGGGTCTCGCCGAGAGCTCTCTATTAATATGGTTATTCATAGGAGTATCTTTAAAAATAACTAAATTACTCTCGTCCCCTGTTTAATCTTGCCTAAAAGGGGTTAGATTTAACTGTGTGTCTAATCAACCACTCATGACATTCTGATAACGACTTCGTAGGTTAGGCTCTCGTTAGGTCAAGTGCTTTATACTATCGTATCGAAAGGTATTGTCCGGTTTGTGGTCGCGCAGGAAGGCTCCGCCTTATGGGGAAATACATTGACCACCGCCTTGTTGCACGACCTGAACCGGACAATATCTTTTGGGACGATAGTACCTCGTATCTCCTCCTTTCAACTGTCGCTAAGTCTGATGCCGCTTACTCTTCGACGGCAGAGAAGTGACATCAGGCTTGGCGACCAATAGGTTAGGTTGAGTTAGGTTATTAGGATACGCGTCTTGCTCGCTTTGCTCTAATCGGCCCGATTTCCTGTGGAACATAAGGGTAGCTGTCATAAGCGCCAAAAACCACTAGCGCCAACGCCGCAAGCGCCAATCCGTAACCGCCAAACGAGAAAAGTCGCAAACGCCAAAGATCTTAACCGCAATACTAACCTTACCTAACCTAACTTAACCTAACCTAACGTAGCCTAACCTAACTTAATATAACGTGACCTAACCTAACCTATACGAACTTTG
>Ga0058701_10000793_pt1 | contig 21256 bp, 6 predicted proteins | sample AgamicOrMae_FD_97039 | JGI IMG/M metagenome (GOLD analysis project Ga0058701, IMG submission 97039) | Agave microbial communities from Guanajuato, Mexico - Or.Ma.e | ecosystem: Host-associated > Plants > Phyllosphere > Phylloplane/Leaf | place: Guanajuato, Mexico | collected 2012-06-04 | reverse complement strand
TTTGTTTTTTTTTTTTTTTTTTTTTTTTTTTTTTGTAAATTGAGCACGTAATAAAAAATGACCCAAAGAAATTAACCGTTAACAAAATGATGCGCGACTTACTGGTAGTCTCTCGAAGATACGCTATACTTCGATATTTTGAACGATTCTCGGTAAAGGCTATACAAATTGTTTTCGCGCCTTCTAAATCAAATGGAAAGGGAATCATCAGGTACCGGTAAGGCCGCGTTCTTAGAGTTGAACGTGGCGACTCGGAGAATAATGCCGACAACGTGCCCACGCTAATTCGCATATTCCGTCTCTTTTCCTCTTTCGTAAGAGTTCCATGTTAAACTAAGACAGAAAAACATACCACGTTTGACTCCTGCTTTCAAACGTCATCCGTGGAAATATTGACGCAGACTTCCGACTGGGGGAAGAGGAAATTCCGAAGAAAAATCCAATCACCTCCACTTTAGAATGTATTTCATCTTATTTGCTCATCATCACACCAGCATATCTTCATATTTACACTTCTTATGTTTAGTCAAAAACTTTGCGGGGAGGAGGTTTGATGTGAACAATATGGACTGTTTTACACGAAGTTTGAGTTTCCTTCAATCTTCGTCTTTTTAAGTGTACAGTCTTGCCCGGTAAAAATTCAAGTTTGGTAAAGTACCGGTATATGCGACGGTTTGGATGGCCTACAGGTCAAAATCAACGAAATAATTATGGCAAGCCAATCCTTGGAAAGGACAAGCTTTCACATACGAGCGCAGATAAAACTCAAAATCATTTTTTTTTCAGAACATCTCGCTAAAGCCAATAACATTATTCAACCATTCAACTAGTCCCGCTAGTGTACCTCTTATAACAATCATCACAGATCCCATTCATCGAATCAACACTCTATAACATGACAGAATAATCTCGTAAGTGTTTTATTCTGAAGAAAATGAACATTTTTCGTCGAAAATATTCCTCTCGGACTAACAAACACAGCGACCGTATAGATAACGGAAGATCATTGATTACGGGTTCTACTAGCTTATTTTAAAGAGTCAACAAAGATATTCACAAAATCCATACTGCATCCAGGCGTCTGGTTGTCAAGAACAACAAATTATACCTTATACTGCTTTCTACATATGAAGGCATCAAAAAGTATCACATTCGCACATACAATAATTGGGGGTCACTGGATCACAGTGTTGCCAGATTTCACGACTCTGACATTCTTCAACGCGATCAAAAAACTTGGCGATCGATCTTATCTGTGGATTACTCAGCTCAAGGGTCTTCCAAAACATACAAAACGACGCTAGCTTCAAGATGTTTCTTCAAATCCTCGAGTTAGTTGCGGTGTTAAATTGAACAAAGTAGCAAGGTCTGGTAACACTGCGAGAGCGTCAAGAGACGCAATACAAAAAGGGCGGCAATATTTAATAATCCCATGATAAGTGCAGCGCAAAATCCTTTCATGATACATAAACCCAGCTTTCCACTCTGAGTACTCGTTTGCATTTCCACACAAAAAAACAACTAAATTTAACCACATTAAAAAATAATAATTTAAAAAACATCCCGGCTAAGGTCCAAGCTCACAGAGCTCCAAAGAAAGTCTCGCTCAAGTTGCATCTAATCTATTTTTTTAGAGCTCGTTTAGGATGGTTTAGTTGAGCTCAGTTCTTCACAAACGAAAACAACATTAAGACTGATATTGGAAATGCACTTCATAGACGTCCATTTTAGGTGAATGGTTACCTCAGAGAACGACAGATAATCTGTGATTAGCTTGCGACGCAAATGAATGTGTATTCGCGCTTTGTCGCACTCCACAGATCTCACTCGGGCTTATTATGCGCTGGTGATTTTGTAGTGATTGTGAGTGTCCTTGTACGCCTCAACAGCCGCTGCTTGTCTCTAAAATTGTTATATATGCCCTAGTTGGGTTCCTCATGCGTTCGACTTAGTTTCTGCAAAACAGTCCTGACAAGAAAGTTTAGATACTTCAAAATAGTCAAAAAAAAAAGCGCAGAGCAGAAATGGAGCCCAAGACAGCACTTTTCATCCCGGACTTCTCTGAGTCCGTTGCTTCTCATTTTGTGTAAGCCAGACACGTGGCTTTGACAAAAGTGGGGCGAAATAACACACCCAATACTGAAACTTCTAAAAAAAAATTATGGACTTTGCTCGTTCGTATCAAAGGCCCCGATGATTTTTACCAGCATGATATGTGGCGTTAGAATTAAAAAAAAAAAACTTCTGATCCTAGGAGGACCTATTGCAGATGAGCTTCTATTCTCTTTTCTTGTCGCCCCTAGAAAAGGGGCGAGTTAGGACACCTCCCTAGTCACGGAAAGTAAGAATCCGTTCCTACCCTCTCCAAAATGAAATTCTCGCTACGTGTCTAGTCAACATCGTCCTTAGGGTCGAACAAAATAATTTAAGCTAGTCCGTCTGAGCATTAACATTTTGGGAACAAAATCGAAAGGAAAACTCCAACTGAACATTCTCCTGGTACTAAGGCAATCATAAAGAGCTGTTGAGGCATCGGTACACTTTTAGAGGCGTGAATAAAGGTAAAGATGAGTTTAAATTAAAATCTATGGCATTATCTTAACATAAACCTCTATTGTTCTAAATGTTTAGCGGACGGAGGTTGGCGAGAATTTTTCGCCTGACCGACAAAACGCGATCGGTTGGAGAAAACTGGGTTAGTGTCACATCTGAGTCAAAAATCCTGATTCCTTCCTACAGGACGGATTCACGACTTTAAACGTTGTCTGTTTAATGAAACCTTTTCAAATTTTGCGTTCAGATAGTCAGAGCGATACAGAACCGGCTGCATTAAGATAGTCGGAGCGGTACACATAACCTTCTGGTCAGAAAAAAAAGAGCGCTAAGAAGCCCAAAAAATATAAAACCATTTAAGGCTATGCGACAATTTTAAAAATGAGTTCGGCTGTAAATAAGAAGTTCAATTAACAGTATGTTCTCAATTCGTCAAAAAAAACAAATTATTGGTCTTCTGGCCTTTCTCTTGGCTTTTATTTGTGTAAATTTTCTTCTATTAAGAATATTCATTGGGTTTAACGCTCCTCAATATTAATCTTTGGGTAAAATCTGTGCATTCCATCAGAAACCCGACTTGAAAATCTTCAAGTAAAACAGCCAAAATAACTTCCCGCCATACGAGCGCACGTATTTGTTAAAGTCTTCGAATCCATGTTATTCGAAAGTTACTGTGATCGAAACCCATTTTTAATTGTGGTTCAGGTGCATGCCAATCCAAAGTACAACATTTAGACTTTCATGGGTTTCTTTTGACATTACCCGTTCCGACTACCTTCACATTGTTTCTCAAAAATTTGGATTAACTGCAAGTCATGACAACTCAAGATAAAAAAAAAATGGAAAGCCGCGCCAAGTGTGTGATACAGTTGCTTGGGTGTCAATATTCTCCGGGACAGATAAATATATCTTACAGGATTTTCTGCTTGGTTCAAAACCTTCTACAGTCCCTATTTCCAGTCAAAGTAGCCTATTCCACTTGTCGAACTCCATATTGCAATAGAATCACAACTACTCTCAGGTCGAAGAAAACTTTCCACTTCCCCAAGAGCATAACCTCATCGCCAACGGCCAATTTTCTATCGACAGAAATGAATTCGTTTTATTGTGACACAAGACGTCAGTTCTGAACACGCGATTTCAAAAGTAATTTAAAACACCAGCAAAGGCACAATTATTGTTGTACAGCTCACATCAATATTCAATAAAAATACCAAAACGATAAAAACTAAAACAGACACGAGTTAGCTAGTAGCACACAGTGGTTGCTTAATGCGGCTGTTTGGGTTCAATAAGTTACAACTGCAATCCACACCTTCAATACGCAAGAGTTACATTTATAACAATAAAAAGAGGGAACTATAAGAAAAGCCGATCCATCTATTAAGAAATCAATAAATGGCAGTTAAAAATTGCTAATACAGAAAACTTATCGTATTCTGGTGGAAGGAGAATATTTCTACAACACAAAGGGCGACAAAAATGGAGCGAGTCACGCAGCAAATAGACGGGGTGTAAAGTGTCGCTTAAAAGCCTGAATTCAATCTTGTTTGCAGCTTTGCCGAGGTAGGCTGGGTTAAGAGAGCGTTCCGACACCTCGAAACATAATAAAATAAGATAAATGGGTTTTACAGGTTAATTAGAATTTGAAAGATATGGTGAATGCAAACTCTATGCAGCCCAACACAGAGCCGGTCGTATTTCCCCAGGATAACGCGCTGAACGAATTACGTTCACTCAGGTTTTCAGCAATTCAAACAAGACTTCCTACATTCCCCGAGTATAGAAATAGATCCCACAGATAACGTGCACCATTTTTCAAATTACTAAAATGACGCGTAAAGAGGCAAGGAGCGTTATGTTTGGGAAAATACGGTCCGGGTCGTAGCTACTTGCAGACAAGACTGATATCTACGTTACTAACTTTTAGACGTCTGATTTGCTGCGTGAAAACGAAAGAGAAATTTGTTACGTCCAGAAACTGACAGCAAGTCCACACTTCAGCTCCTCCTAAACACACGGAGATCAGAATGTCTAAGACACCACTTAAAACAAGGACCACGAAGTTAAAAGACGTTCTAAACACCAATCTAAACTTCAAGCCAAGTTTTCTATCGGGGGCTACATTGAATACTTAAGTGCCGGCTGAAATCTCTTCCTTTTTGGTTCCTATGAATCTAGAGGCATTGAACGCCAGCCCGGTCCGTTTATAAGCGTCATTTTCAGGTACGTACGTGCGCTCAAATCATGTAATTTGAGGAGAAGGGCCAAGGGGCCATTACCATTTTTTTTTCAGCATTGTCATAGCAAAATCGCATAGATAAGCGGAGGGTGTAACGAGTCCGTTACACGGTCTGAATAAGCTGTGCTGTTGCAACATCGCGAGATGGGATAGAGAGGTGAGACTCAACTACTGTAGTACGCCAGTTTGCGACCTTCACACTGTCGCTATCTAGTATTCCAATACACAAAACACACACGTTCCTCGATCGAATCAATGCAAATAAAAAAAAGGTCATGTACACCGCAACCTTTAATAAAGATCCAATATGGGCAACTGGTGTACTTGATATTGCCCGTTACGTAAGCCTTTGAAACAACCGTTGCCTTGCAGCGCAAGTTGTACAGAAAAATGTAATTCTGAAATCAGGTTAATGTAAGCCGGATATACGATTGGGCTTGTTTGATGAAAAGCTTACATCTTGGCACGAAACGTGAACAAAGGACTTTCATGTACCAGAGATAGCTGATATGGCAGTACAGTATCGCAAACTTGTATACGTTTTGTGTTCCACTTCGTAAACCCCATATTTCCCGCCTCGCCGTGTATCGATGATATAGAGCCTCATAGCGAGAGGTGCGACAACTTATTCCCGCGCTAAGCGCTGATTCGGGGGATGTATGAAACCAGCAACGCTGATTGGTGGGATGCAACCGTGGCAGTTGACGCCTCTCTCCCTGCGAGGCTCTCTATCCGGTGGTCATCAGTCGCTATTCTGAATGGATGCAAATGAACCACATCAACAAGATCAATCTAAGATCTAATCATAGAAAAGTCACGAGGTGTCAAAAAAGGAGAGACAGAGCAGCTCAGCTGTCCCGCCCCGTCCCGTTCACCAGAACCGAAACCAGATCGAACACTTTCCACGAACTTTACACAGAAACGGCAAGAGTTAAACCCACGCGAAAATGCAATGCAGCGAGTAGCAGAGGACTTTCCAGAACGTTTTACAGAGTAGACGGGCCGATCGAAGTTAAAACTTGAAAGAAAAATCAAAAATATACCTGCGTTCATGACAAAAATAGAGGGCCCGATTTCAGAACATATGTTAACGTATTTTCCCATAAATAACGCGCCTCCGAATGTGTGATGCGCACACGGGTTTTCACCAGAAAAATCTTCATAGGCGTATTACCCGCATATAACGCGCGCTCGAGTGTTTAACACTGTAATAAGGTTTAAAAATAATCGCGTTACTTACAGGAAAATACGGTGCTTTACAGTGAATAGTCCTACGATACATCGGCCATGGCAAGCTTCTACGAAAAAGATATATTACAATCATTTTACAACTTCTTTACCCCGTGCCTCAGGCAAACGGAAATTGCGACTCCGAAGGGATCCAATACTAATCATAATAAAGTATCGCGGTAAGATTTTCTCAGTTTTTTTACACGATTACCTTTAGTCGGCTGACTTGTTTCGAATCCGTATGTCTGGAGTAAAACTAGATATTTATTAAATTGATTTAATGCCTTGTTGTCTGTGGAAGAGGCAAACGAGATGAACCGTAGCCCGCATCAAAAGCCAGTGAAATACTCCAGGAATTCTCCTATAGAGAAGCGCTGATTTCTGAGGCCGGCTGCCGCATGAGATTATTCTTTTAGGTACAGTGAGCACTGCTAAAGCCAGTCGGAAAACCAGAGTCAGTCGTACAGCAATGGTTTACACTTTACTAAAGATAGTCATCACATTGTAAGTTTCCATGGATTGCTTAGCAGAAAATACTTTTCAAAATTAAAATAGGTCTATAGTAATACTACCGGCGAGGTTACAAAAACATAAATAAAAGTAAACGTTTAAAATAATTATTGTAAAAGTGATTCGACCTTCAAATTTTTCATGACACCAAGAGATTTCAAAGTAGAACGCTTAAAAGCCCGTAGTACTGATTTCTCAGACCAGCATGACGTACGGTTAACAAAGCGTGTTTAGCGTTCTTTCCGGAAATCGGCTGGTGTTGCGAAAAATGAGAGGGCTAAAATCAATTCACCCAGCAAATGGACGACTACATCCCTTTTCAACGAAAATCAAGATTTCAACAATGCTAGCACGTATCCTTGCTTCAACGTGCCTCGCTTTTAAATAAACAAGTTACCGTCAGCCTCAACCAATCGCTCCTTATCGAGAAAGATAGGCTCACTTAGGTGGTTTGTTTTGGAGCTGTATTGACCAAACTTTGGGATTCCACTATTTCCCCACGCTCTAATCCAGATAGCCAAGGCCAAGTTAAGCTAGGTATGCTGAAATCAGGATTATCAACTGAAACAAGATGTAGACATCTACAAACTGCGCGGGAAGACTACAATTTTGATACACATATGTTCCTTAAAGAGATTTTTTCTCCTAAATTTCTACGGTGCGCGGTTCGGAAAAAGTGCAATTGTACATACACCATCCTATGGTAAAGTCCAATCGGTGCATACCACACCTGATAGTCACTTTCACAATAAAAGCCTGAAGGAAACAAAAGGAGAACGGAATGTTGAAAAGCCTCGGTAAGGCTGTAAGTACACTTTCAACGGGGCTGCATTCTGATTGGTGCCCGCCATGGTGGTCGACCAATCAGGAATGTCCTTTCAATCTTCGATTGTGCTTTTATCAGTGGACTCTTTCGCGCCACTGTTGATACACGAGCAGCGCGGTATGTTACGTCACAGTTTGTCACACTTGGAACTGCACGAATTGCTGCTTGGACCATGTGACACTCTTCCCGAAGGACTTTTGCTGCTTCCACTTTTCCCCATCACGGGAAACGACTTCGTGCGCTGGGCGGGATTCCTTCAAAAAAAACGAAACACATTTTTTAACATTTCAACAAATACTGTTCTGCTAGGCTTCTGACTCTTCTGTTTTTGGTTAATTTCGCTACGATGGTCTTTGACCGGCCGCACAGCCTGAAGTACAGTCGAGTTCCCATAAAACACGATCGAACCGAAAAATTTCAGGATTAAACCAAAAATGTGTCAAGAAATGTTTTTTTTTTTGTGAATTTACCGTGAAGTTGAGACATACTACACAAAAAGACTCGACTGTAGTTTGAGTGTTTGCAAACGCAATGAAAATGAGTTCATATCTTATTTCAGACCTGCGGTTAAGTGAGAACTTGACAATCCCTTGGTTAAACAGGACAAGATTGTTTCGACGTTTTTCAATTCTCTTTCGGCGTTTTCCCTTGGATTTCAAGGATAAAACCACAAAAAAAATGCGTCTTATAAAAGAAACAATTATTTTATTATTACTTTTAAAGAAACGCAGTGAATAAAATGGGAGAAGGCCACTTAAGAAACTATTCGGTTCTCACTCAACCAGGCTTGATCAGCTTAATTACTAATCAATTAATTTTCGCAATTATATTAGCATTGGAAATTAAAGTACCGGCAAGTGTAACGGTTTTTATTTAGCAACCACCGCTCTACAAAGCCACAATAAGAACCTTTACTATAGTTCGTTAAATATTAAAAGTTTGTACTATCTGAACTATTGAACGGCATTGTTCTAAGTACCCAATAATGTAGCTTCACCTTGAATTGGAAAATAATAAAGCGATGAATAGAATTAAAAACAAACTTTTTGTTGCAAAATTCGAAACAATATGCTATCATTTGGCGACGAGTATCAATACATCCATCATCATTAATTGCCGTTATTATTAAAAATGAAAATAAATTACAGAGGAAACACCGCCAGATCAAGGTGAAGATATTTGAATCGCAGTAGATACAAATTTTGTGTGCATTACAACTATAAGCGTGGTTATAGTGCTCTGAAGAAACATTTTCAACACGATCTCGCTCGGGTGAATTCCGTGCTCGCCCCTAAGCGTGTATAACAAATCAGAAACAGTCAATTAATTAAACATGCTGAGTGCGAGCTACTTTTTACAGTGTGCAGGAGCAAAAAATCTTCTTTGGAAGCACTTCACATTAACTGATGTACTTGTGAGGGGCCGTCTGTAGACTAAAGCGCCTTTCGAGGCCTCTTTCCGAACACTCTTCGGGGCATCTTTTCCTCCCTTCTAAAATGTCACGCAAATTCTCGGCTACTTGATACCCAGACCGCGGCGTCCGAAAAGGGCCCCTCCGGTGTTTTGACGCGGTCCAACGCACTGACTGAGAGGGAGAGAGACGGACTATCCTTAGGGTACTGATTTCGAACAAAACATGCAGCTAAGATATCTCAACAATTTCCATTTATTGTGCATGGTGTGACTGTGCTCACAACAGAGAGCATTTTAATATTACAGTAGGTATCTACGAGACCAAAAGGTACTTTGTTCAAGAGAATTACAATCGGGAACGAAGAATACTGTGCCTCTTCACATAACTATTACTCCGAAGAACTCCTTTCTTACGTGACACTTACGGGGATAGCAAGCGAGAGATCCTGAAATAAAAAACGACTTCGTTCAGAAAAAAAATGAAATGAACATCTAAATCTCAGCTTTCAAGCCCTCGAAAGGACAAAATCAAACTGCCGTGTCAGAAACGTCTTGAAATCTGATCAACAGAATAGAACATAACTGTTATGGAAATCGACACAAATTAGAAAGCCTGTTTATAAGGCTATTGTTACGGCTTTCCGCCGACAAACAAGGACCGACTCCCTTGTGAAACTCAACTTCTTTAGCGTTAAAGAAGGCTTTGAGACTCCAATTTTTCTTCGAAGCTAACAAAGAAGTAATTCCTAAATGAATTAACCTAATAAGCAGCTTAACAAAAGACAGCCCATCCTATGCAATACCTACAAAACACGTTTGTCTTTTTTCTTTTCTTTTTTTTTGGCATTTTAAACATCCGTCCCATGCGGTTTCACACGCCTTGGTCCAAAGCTAATGCACTGACTTTCCCGGGACAAGAACAAACGCTCCCCGGAATATAACAAAAAGAGAAAAGACGAAATGTTTTCCAACAAAAAACTTGGCTAAAAGTCTCAAACTGACCAAGGATTGCTTAAGTTAGACTTAGCGAGTACAATACAATGTATAACTCTTCTAAGATCTCAACACATAATCGACTTGACTTTCCTCGAAGATTTATTTTTCAGGTATTCCGGGATTTCCAAATAGGACACAACCGTAGAATTGGAGCGGATCAACCTGAGTTCCCGAGCCACAAGAGGATTACACAGGAATGTCCGTTTCTATGCTTTTTATTCCTCGACGGTTTCTGACCGCGCCTGCCTTATTTACTCGCCTGCACCGTTAACATATTCGTTATCGTTAATTAATATTTATCAACGCCCTATGTAAAACGTAACTACGATTATAACCTCAAAAAAATTCAGTACGAAATGAAGACGAGAAGAGCGATTGGATGAGCTGCTCTCGCTAGAGCGCCTGCGGATCGGAGCATAGGCAACACGCACTCCACTTGCGTCGCGCGGTTGCCTAACCACGAATTGACAGGGGCTCTTGGCCTTCGCATAATTCCAGTTTCGGATATCTTGTCACGTGAAGTTTAGTATAGCACCTCACAGTGAGCCAGAAGAGAAAAATGTTTCAAGTTAAGATAAGTCTTGACTCGAAGGCCGATTCTTTACCTTAACAATGCTTTCCGAGGAAAGTCGCTTATTTTTCTTCGCTTAATATTCTGTGACACTGACCTTTGGAACTAATTTTTGATGTGAATTTTGTGTTTTGAGCACGCTTTGTCAGTGTGGATAAAAAAGATTACGCTGAAGTTTTAGAGATTAAAAAGAGTGTCATTTCGATTTTTAAAAATAATCTGGTTTTTGTTTCAAGGATTACATATTTTTTTTCACGCACGAAAAGAAGAGTTTTGATGGGAAACTCACCCAAAGAATTAGATTTTGTCAATGCGTTCAAAAAATGATAAGAGAATGAAAATCGTAAGTAGAGTTTTCAAGAAAAGAAAACTTTTTTCGGGAGTTCCGTCTGAACCGTATTTTCCTTTCAATTTACAGTATCAGACTCAACGGGAGACCGATTTAAAAAATTGGCATCCTCGACTTTGAAGAGGCTGCTACATCACTATGAAACACACAACAAAGTATTAAGTCGCGCCTCAAGACGATCTCCCGATTTCCAAAGCTTTCCCCGTGAAAAAGCGAGCAGCAAAGTATTCTACAAAACGCTTGCAAAGAGCCTCTTGAGATGCGACTCTGTGTACGAACATCCAGATCCCGAGAACGGCATGAAGCAAGCAGACCTAAGCTCATGCAAATCAGGAGAAACCCAAATGAAAAAGGACGAATATAATTACCCGGAATTCGGCCACACGAGGCTTAAACGTGGCTAATATAAACCTTCCTCTTTATGAATACAGTGCTCCTACCAGGAGAGCTTGCCCCTGGTTCTTGGCTGAAAAAGAACATACCCCGAGAATTATGGTAGCTCTTATCATGAGCTTTAGTGCTTTCTACTTTTTCCCTTCTATTCTTTGAGAAGAAAAACTGAGTCGTATTAAAGAGTATTATCAGGCTTAACTAATCTTCAGTTTTAATGATCGAACATTTCAGCAACTCTAGTTAAAACGTGTTTATTTTAACGCTAGAGCTCACAAGGAATGCTTCCAAAAACCACAGCTAAAAATTTAGATGATTAAAACAACAACAACGAAAAAAATCCGTGAGGAAAAGTTGAAGTTAGTGTTGCTACTTTCTTACAGATTATTTCTTGGAATCTTCCCCAGATGTCTGCAACTCGAAACTGTTCGAAATACGACAAAAAAACTTAAAGTCCAGGCACAGCGCTCCTGTACGTTGCCCTGTATCTCTCACGATTTCGTGGCTACAGGTAGATAATTGAGACAATTAAAAGGGATCCTGACTTATTATTGATAGAGCAGCCAGCTGAATAGCCAGTGCGGACCTCCAGAGGTAAAGTCGGAAACTTCTATCGCCTCAATTCAGAACATCTCGATTTTGAAAAGGTCAAAACCGGTGGTGTAATCTGATTGGGAAGATCTGCAAAATACGAAGACTTTAAAGAGTATATCTGATTTAGAATGGTGAATGATGAGAGGACTTTCTGGGGGGGGGGACGAGAAGACACGAAACAGGAAAAGCCAAAGATTTAAGCCTAGTAACAGGAAAAACCTTTCTTGGCGTCAATCGCACATGGTGCGTAACACAAAACTGAATACAAGGGCGGTAAACCCTGACTATCGCTTATGAAAATTTAAAATTATGGAGAAGATCGTTGGTGTGATGCTTTCTGATAGACAGGAGGCCGACTTCAGAACAAGAGCTTTTACACAGGTTGATGGCATCGGTGAGGAGAGACAGGTATGAAGAAACTACAAGGCCGTGAAGAGTTAATGATCTTCCAAGACTGGCGAGTAAAAGATCTCAGACACGTCACAGCCTTGTCAATCAGAAAATGGTTTTGTACAGCTGATCATGCATCAATATTGGTGCAACCAGAGTATGTTTCCGGGTCAGGTAAACTTCTAGGTCTACGGTGAGGACACTGCCTACTTCCTGATTGGCAAAAGAGACGACATCTTGAATCATGAGAAATACGGTCCACGATAATTTCTAAACCAAGTTCAGAGAACACATTTTCATATTCGGTAAAAAAATCTTAAGCATGCTATCATGTTAAAAAAAGGAAGGTTTTCTGTAAGAGTCACAAATTATTACGATGAATTTAAACGTTGTACTTTACGATTTTTACGGCACGAACAAAGTGTTGTTTTTTTTTCTATACCGGTAGGATAAGACAGGTTTTTAAGAAGTAGTTGGTTAGCCTGACTGGCACTGCTTCCGGCCGAAATGGTCATGGTTTATTCTATAATTTCCAAACATTTCAAATGATATTCTCATATTTTTCAAGGGCAAGATGACTCTATAACGGTCGAGTCACTTCAGCCCGGGAGACGTTTTCTGACGCCACTTGTCTGTGCGGATTGCCTTCTTACAGGATGAAAGGCGGCTCGGGTAAGTCCGGAGGAGTTCGGCATCGTTCGGCCCGAGCAAAGGCTGCCTTTCAGCCTATAAGTAGGCAACCCGCACAAACAAGTGGCGTCAGAAAACGTGTCCCGGGCTAAAGTGACTCCACCGTTCTAGAGTCACCTTGTTCAAGGGCCAACTCTACACCAAGGTACGCGCTTCAAATTGTCTAAACCTCATACTGAATGCGATAGGCGTACACCAAACTAAGCATCGCAAGGAGCAAACTCGAGATACCAGCAAAATTACTCAAATCCACACCGAAGTAGTGACAAAAATGAGTGGCAGGTGTCGCGGAGTATCGACAATGGAGTGGTCACTCACCTCCGGCGTCGAAGCGAGACGTTGTGGCCCGGCAGGCCGAAGAAGCCCCGCGGGATGACCATCCGCGCGTTGCCCTGCGCCGGCCGCGACCCGCCAGGGGCCACCAGCTGCGCCAAATGGGCCGCGTAGCCATCCATCAGCGCGACAGCCGCGTTCTGTTGCTTCTTGCCCACTTTGCCTACAATGTAAATCTGATTGGCTTGAAGGCCGAGGGACGAGTAAACGTTTATGTCTTTACTGCTTCCGTAGGCACAATGCACTATCACTTGATGCTCCTGTTCACAAAACACACACACATATTTACACAATAACATACAAATTTACTACAACAGTGCTGCCAACTTCCGCGATTTTGTCGCGGTTAACTCGTGTTGGCGACTTCCGCGATTTGGTAAATTTCAACAACGCGGTTAACTTTAGACCAAGGTGTGGTGTAATCACTCCCGTCGAAAATAGTAGACGTTTTCTGACGCCACTTGTTTGTGCGGGTTGCCTAATTACAGGGTGAAAGGCAGTCTTTGCTCGGGCCGAACTCCTCCGGACTTACCCGAGCAAGCTGTCTTTCATCCTGTAAGTAGGCAATCCGCACGAACAAGTGGCGTCAGAAAACGTCTCCCGCTCTCAGTGTGTTGGCCTGAAGTGACTCCACCGTTATAGAGACACCTTGCTTTTAAGGTTTAATAGAAAAGCCAGGTTAAGTCATCCGACCCCACAACTCACGGCCTTCTGTAAGAAAAGTCGGCTTCCCATTGGTCCGTTGCGTTGTGGGTCGGCTCCTGATTGGTCGATCCTTATACATGGGACCAATTGATGTCTCAACCTGGGTCTTCTATCCAACCTTACTTGCTTTAAATGCAGAATATTTTCGATCGCTCTCGCAACCCAAATCACTGGCTTATCATTACTCGTTACAAAATTCACCACGTTTGAGAGTGACAGAGTCGCGAACTCTAACGAGACTCGATGCAAAGTTTGAATTGCACGAAAAAAAGTGTTGCCATTGACCCGACATGCATTAATATAGGAAGACTTGAACGCACGGAACCCAACCCAATACACTTTAGATGGGAGGTGTCTCGAACGCACGGAAGCCAATCTACTACATTTTAAATGGGGCAGTCGGGTCAATAGACAGTTCCTTTTTAAGAATAGCAACGTTCTTCTTCGGCAGTTGGTCGTTTCAGCTACGTTACCTGGATCAAGTTTTTCAGGTACATAGTTTTGAATCCCAGTGGGTCAGTAGACAAGCCGTCAGCGAAGGATACGAGGCCGTGAGGGAAGTTATGCTGCGATAGCCACGACACCACTTTCTGCTGCTGCATATCGGGCCGCCCCGTGACGTAGATTATGAGGTAGCCTAACTCCTGCCAATGCCTGCAACACCAATCGCACCACCTTGCCAACATCCATTCAACTAGCGACTCAACGCTAAGTCAGCTTGACTACTCATGCGCCTTGTGGACCCAGAACAACTACTCTGTACGACAGGACATTTCAAACTGCCTCAGAGCCAATTTAACTCACACTTAAACAGTCCGTTATGAAATTAACCCCCAAACAATAGTTCCTGTTTTTCGTTTATTTAAATGCTGTGGATACTGCGGAGGTTTCAAATTTGACTGACCGACATTAGCCCAGTTTAACTTACGGCTGCAACCGGTGCAATAACCTATTCGGCCGGTTAAAGTTTCGGTAAAAGTGGCTCTTAGAGGCTTTACTACAGTTCAGTGGCTGAGCACTGGCTGAAGGAAAAAAATCTTTCGAAGGCTAAAAAAGAACATAAAGTTATCCACATCTTTGGATAACAAAGTTATCCAAATTGTTTATAGTTGAAAACAACGGTTCACTGACTTTTCTTAACAAATAACTTTGCTAAATCTACTTCAGATCAAGGGTGCCTTCCGACGTTCATGCCTCTATTAGCGAAATACAAAGCATGCCTAAAACAGGTTTTTAATACAACCAGCTTAAAAGAACCCTGTTTTTCAGTAAACCGTGGTTAATTCATCTTGGGTTCGCAAAAAACAACTTTCTCGCGTAAAATTAAGAAAAGCCCGAATTTTCCCTGCAAAAACCTTAACCTTGAGTTTAATTAAACCAGCTTAAAAGGACCCAGTTTTCAATAAACCTTGCTTAATTCATCCTGGGTTGAAAATAAATAACTTTCTAACGTGAAATAAAGCACGGCCCGAATTTTCCCTTGACTTTTCAGTGCAAAAACCTTACCCCTGAGTTTAATTCAACCAGCTTAAAAGGACCCAGTTATCAAGAAACCTTTCTTAATTCATCCTCGGTTGGTCAAAAATGAATAACTTTCTCCTATGAAATTAAGAAAAGCCCGAGTTTTCCCTGCAAAAACCTTGACAATGATTTTTCCAGGTACATTTCTCATACCTAACGACATCCACGGCGCCTGCCCGGACTTTCGGGTCCCGCCCGCTGACGGACATGCTTGCCGTGAATGAGCCATCGATGCTGAACACAACGCATTCGGTGTGAGGAGGAACCACCGCCATATAGAAATCCGCAGACGTGTGGTCCCCTCTGTAAGAAGAAAACAAAACTTGTCAGATCGCCGTCATGAAAAATCTACTTTTCATATTTGGATCGAGATTTAAAGTGGCAATTTGATACTTTTCAATAGAAAAAGCTACGAAAAAGATAATACACGATAACAACGCTTCATGGAATGAAGGGTGCTCTTCGACAGAGAGTAGATTCTGCAAGAATTCTTACTTCAAATAAGTTGTATTTTTGACTTTTGAATATACTCCTTAAAACATTTATTGCATTGCAGATCCATTTCGAGACGTGTAAACAACGATACTACCTAAGTTTTATGTCCAATAATTTTGCGATAACAGTAGAATCTCAGTTGTAAGTTAAAGCCCGTGCTCAAGGTTCGGACTTATAATTGAGAAAGACTTACCGCTGAGAGACTCACAACTGAGACTCTACTGTAGCTGTAAACTTTGCTTTGACTAGAACGATTTTACAATTTTTAGGCTTGGTCACGTTGGACTACGTTCAACGAAACTTTTTGACGTGACTTCACTTGACGTGAAGCCTCTGGGATGCACAAACCTGACAACCATTTTGATGGGATAAACTCCGTAGCCCAATGCTTTGCTTTCAGGAATGGTGTAGGAGATACGGCCTGTTTTATCGGTGACCTCCGTTGATAGCAAAGTCCACTCTCCTCCCGGCGCATCTTTCATGACATGGATATCTATCCTTTCCCCTGGAAAAAAACACGGTTTATAGAAACCACTCACATCAGCAAAGAGTAAAAAACCAGGAGTGCGAACTTACCAGCAAGCGTGAATACGTCCAAGGGACCGTACATAAATCTGGCTACTAATACTTGCGGCTGTCCATCCCTAACAATAACGTCGTTTGCTCGGTGATTCGGCGCCACATTCTGAACAAGAAACACAAAATTTTAGAAACAATATATTCATGACTAATCGGCTCGAGAACTTACCTTCAGTTTCACCGAAGTCCTTTTCTTTATCCACTTTTCTCTGGGTTGATTCGGACTAAATGCAACTAACTCCTTCTCATCGTGTCCCAGCGTTTGAACGTACTCAAACCGCCCCAGCTGGAACAGACAGAGACAGTGCAGAGTGAAATTATACAATAGCGTCGCCACAGCGAGTGCAGCGGGGCTCGTCATCTAATGCCAAACGGTTGTCAAGCCTGTTGCCGCTTATTTCTCATGAGAAGTAAGCGGCATGAGGCTTGGCGACATCCTAACAGTGCGGTAGCGGAGGCCAAGGCACTCGACCTAACCTATGTTTGGGCACTCTTTGCCGTTGCATATCGTCAATCATCAAATATGATCCATGAAAGATTAGACCTAGGTAGAATACCAGAGCCTCGTGGATTCTATAAAAAATGACTTACCTGTCTTAAAATAAAGGCAATAACATCGCAGGACTCCCAGTAACTCGCATGAAATAAATGTGGAAGTGCGTTGGTTGGAAATTTGGTGAGACCGTCTGGACAGTAAAGAGCGTAGTCGAGTCGCTTGGAGCCCCACCATTTTTGCGTTACTGGAACAAATACAACAGAATTAAAACGGGAGCTTTCAGATAAGAACAATACTATTTTTTTGAGTCTACTTTAGGTGAGCTCAGGATAGGCGAGGTTAGGTCCGATTGGACGAGGTTAGATTAGCTCCGGTTGAGCGAGGTTAGGTTAGTTCGGGTTAAGTTAGGTTAGGAGATCAGATTGTATTTTGATTAAAAGCTTCCGACCAGGAGTTAGAAGGCTGAGCAACGAGTACTGTCTTTATTAGGCATGGGAAAACGATGGAATCCCAAACACTGACTTTGGCACCACCTATCGGCAGCGGCACAAACTGACGGCCCGACTGCATGGAGAGGGTCGGTAGTATATGCTGCTGCCGTTAGATGGCGCCAAAGTCAGGGATTCCGCAGTTTTTTCACGCCCGATTCCAGGACTTTAGAAACTCCGACTTACATGTATTTATAGTTTGTAAAGGCAACGAGTCAATGAGACCGGAAACGGAACTTTGTATACTAGCTTCGGACATTCTCCGCAGATGAGCAGCTGGCGGTGCAGCCAAACCATCCGAAAACAATTGCATATTCGTCTGGATAGTTTCCACTGAAAGCATAAACGCAAAGTTAGACTCGAAGTAAGCGGTGACCGAGTGAATGAAGTTCGGACACTTACATATGTGATACGGCTGGCCATTTCCTAGGGGGTATTTCTGATATCGAGGGATATTGATTGGTGGAAGCATTGAAAATCTGGCAGACAACAATGGCTCCAGTCTTGCTGCAGAGGGGTCTGTCGGGTGAAACAAATTGAATACTTGCTGGACAGCTGGTCGAGGCACTGGGGCTGAAACAAAACCACAATTAGGACTAAAACTTCCGTTTTACAGCCGACAAAAACCCTCAATAGGGCTCAGAGTACAGTGATGTCTATAAGTGATGAGCCAAACAAAATCTAGTGACTTTTTTTTGTAAACTAATGTGTGTTGGCAGCAGCGTGTGGGGTGGGTCGGGGAAGGTTCCGAGGGAAAGGCGGGCACCTCCTCTTGCCTCCACATCCTCCCACTGCCCTCCCTAAGCAATGCTACGAACACACATTAGTTTACAAAAAAAGTCACTTCATTTTGTTTGGCTCATCACTTATGGACATCATTGTACGTGGTCACATCCGCACCAGCAGCAAATACCTGATTCATTGCAATTTGCTATGCGTATCAATAAAGGTGCACATAAGAACGCCTACGTCCTCCTATACTCATCTTGACTAGTCTTACGTAAACTACACACAAGGTGCGAATAGCTGAAAACATTTAGCTCACTATTGCCGTCTCGCGAAAATGACGTCGATTAGATAATATTTCGACAGAGTTTTTTAAAACAAAAGAGCTCAGAAACAAGACAAATGTTTGTTAACCATCCGCTTTTGAGTACGAAATATTTTAGGCGAAATATGACCGGAACTCACCATTTTTATCTTCTGACGATGTGAGCTTTCGGTAAGCCAATACTAGTGGTAACGGGCTGCCAAATATGAAAAATTCACTGACGTCGAAGTCGAGTCGCGTTTGTGAATGATCACTGAAACAAATCATTGTGTTAGAATCCACTTTGCCAAACTTCGCTAATTCTTTACACCTTCCATGGTTTACCTAGTTGAAGACGATCTCCGGCGCGGGACAGGCGCAGTTAACAGCCGATTTGGAGTAACATTCGAATCATCTTGTTCGTCTAAAGTAAGAAAATCCGATTTAGATCGTTTCAGCGGAGGATAAAAGACTTCCGTACGGACTACTCTCTTAATTGAGGTCACGTTAGGTCAGATCATGTTGAATTGACACAGTTCAGCAAATTTGAAAGTTGGAAATTTCCACCTCTTGTGTTCCAAATTTACTTGCTGGACTAATGGAGAAACTACGGAGCGACGCAAAAGTAACGTAGCCTAACCTAACCAAGGTTAAGCGAACCTGTTAACTTAACCTAGAAGGTGATATGTGGTTAGTTAATAAGGCGGAATAAAGATTAAGGTAGCAGAAGCGGCCTTGGTTGAGTGATCAGGATCGCTTAAAATTCCTGTGGCATACTCTTTAGGACAGGCCGGATGCATTTCTTACAAAAAAACCCACTGTCACCGAACTCAATTTTGAAATAAACAGGATTGAATTATAAAATTTTCTTGTGGAAAAACGCACATTCTTGATTTTTTAATGTGATTTTTTAGGTTTACGCTATGTTTGAGTGATTGGAAGTGTCTCTAAAACAAAATCTAAGCTCTTTGCAAGGTGTAAAATAAATAGAAAAAAATAAAATGTGGGTGTCACCGACCAAATAATGACAATAATAAACACTAAAAAGCCTTTTTTAGCCATATTTTCGTAAACTTGGGGTTATTCGTGTTGGAACTTTTCAACTTGTCTGTAAGCCACACAGGGTGAACTTTGAAGACCTTAAATGAAGATATAGACACTTTGTGACACACAAGAACTTTCACGGGGTTTGAAGAAACTTTTACCTGTCCCGCAGATCGGGCCGGTCGCGAGTCTACTACCTGAAACCAGGGTGAGACACACGAGATAGGAAATTCCAGCTTCCAAATTCAGAGGTAAGGAAGATGAGGTTAGGTTGAGTCAGGTAAAGGCGTGGTTGATTGATTGTTAGAGAGCTTCTTGCATACTGTTCAACGAGTACTAACCAAGATGGCAGTCTTCTAGGACGCTGTTCTCACTGTCATGTCTCGAATGGCCTTGGCCGTATCTGCAGAGCGTGTCGTAGGCCAATATCGACCCCATAGAATCGCCTGAGGGGAAGACAACCAACGCTTAAGCTCAGAACCAAACTATCCATGAAACCAAAGAGACAACGGAAGGGTAGCAAACTCACCGACTATGCAGATCTGCCCGCTGAAGCCGCGTCCCTCCTCTGATTTAATAAAATCATGGTAAACTTGGTTAGCAGTGTTCACAACCTTGGTCACGGTTTCTTTATACTCCGGGGTCGAAGCAGCCAGCAGAGGGATCGCTCCGATGGGAATCGAGTCATGGGTGATATGAGGTGCATCCGTGCATGACGGCGACACATCGAAACTATACGGATTTAAGCTGAAAAAGCAAATTACGAGACATCACTAACTTTGTTTTCCATAGATGGAGAAAAATAACGTACTTGGTTTCTGTACCGTGTTCAACAGACTAAACTTAAATTTCACGTTATGCATGCGTTAGTTATTAAGAAAAGCTTAAAATTGGGGTACTTGACCAATTTTTTCGAGATAGTCACCACCAGAAAGAGCTAAAAAAAATGAAGAAGATAAGTCCAGTGCCGCATCTTGATACAATCAGCCGATCGCCCGGAAATCGAGTTCAAAGTTGCCTGTGACGTCATAGAATCCGTGGAATTCGGCAATATTTACGGATCCTATGACGTCACAATCAAGTTTCAACTCGATCGACTGATCGTAGGACCTTACGGCTTGACTTTTCTACGTTATTTTTTGAACTCTTCCTGATCGGTATCTCAATAAAAATTGTTCAAGTACTCCATTGATTAGATATGCAAGATTTGAAGATAGATTTGAAGATTCTGTTGCGGGTTATCAAGATACAAACCCGAAATGCGACGTTTTTGCTTAGAGAAGCCAGATTTTACGATTCAATCATACGAAACGGGGTGAACTTTTAACCAGTAGAGGCCTAGTCAAAGAACCCTTCTTTGGATCGGTCTCGTCGATGCTACATACATCATCGTTGATTATCCCGAATGATTCTCTAATTAACCGCAGTAAGAGTTGACTACGAAATCTGGCAACTCTGGCTGTTACCCATACACCAAAAAATCGTCTGTGTTCCAAGAACTTAGTCATTCAGAATTATCTGCTAATAACTAAGCTTAAGATAGCCTAGGTTATTTAGAAGGCAAGCTTAGATAAACCTGAAGTGACTAAAGTGAGCCGTTAGCCAACCTTGCACTGTTTTTACTTTCCCGTACGGCAAATATTGTTTGCGAAATGACTATCCACACGCTGCTCCATTTAAAATGTATTATGTTGGTTTCCGTGCGTTCAAGTCACCTCCCATGTAAAATGCATTAGGTTGGTTTCCGTGCGTTTAAGTCTCCCTTATATTAACATAGGCGTGCGAATAGAACTGACCTTTTGTTTATACTT
>Ga0058701_10000791_pt1 | contig 21280 bp, 11 predicted proteins | sample AgamicOrMae_FD_97039 | JGI IMG/M metagenome (GOLD analysis project Ga0058701, IMG submission 97039) | Agave microbial communities from Guanajuato, Mexico - Or.Ma.e | ecosystem: Host-associated > Plants > Phyllosphere > Phylloplane/Leaf | place: Guanajuato, Mexico | collected 2012-06-04 | reverse complement strand
TAAGGTATTTTCGTGGGCCATTAGGCTATTTTTCGACCATAAAGGTAAGAAAAAAAAATGTCCGAAGGCATTACCTATGTTGTTCGCACCTAAAACAGGCAATTATTCTGCACCCTCAATTTCGCGGGTTGGCTCTAGATCACTTTGCTCCAGTTCCGTGCAATATTTGTGTTATGTTTAACGGCACACAACCATACAGGTTAGGTTGAGCTAGGTCCGTATAAATCAGAACAAAGAAAAGGATTTAGGTCATAGGTTATTAGGTCTAAAAATCTTGAGTCTCACAAAGTTCGTCTGTTGAAATGACCGCCCGGTAAGGTAAAATGCCGTAACTTTCGTTTCCCTCCGATTACCTTGGCGAAAAAAGGTGGAACTCAAACGCACCGAAAATCTAAACTCCTTAAAACTGCGAAAACACAAACAATTTTCAAGCGTATCATTCGATAACGTGATAAAATTATATACCGAGTTAGCATTTTTGTCGGAATGAAAAATTCTTTGTTAGTTCAGAACTTTGAGGAAGAGAATCAATTTTGAGAATTATTGAACTTCGAGAAATGTGGCAAGCAACAATCAAGCCCGGAATTCAGTTCCAGGCAACAATATTTCATTGTTGATGAGAGATTTCGTCTGAGTATCGTCATTTGCGATGAAAGTTTTGGAGCAGCCTGACGTTTCATTTCGCAAATTTCGGATTGCCGGGCGGATAACACCTGCTTCACTATGCCTTAAGACATTTAGAGTAGCTGCGTTGTCAACTCAAAAAAAAAACGATTTTAACGGAATGATCTATGCTTCAGTAGTGAATAAAGGTTTCACTTGTAGGCTGGGGTAAGTCAGCTTCCGTAGCACTCAAGATAGCGGAGCAGTACTGTGTATGAAATTGCATAAGTGATGAGTTCAGCTATCCCGTTTCTCCGCATTAGACTCGAAAAGTGTTGCTACGCCACCAATCCAGTACGGTGCCAGAAGTATTGCTGTGTCAGCAATTTTCTTTCAATGTAAGTTACTGAATTACATGTGTTTGCGATATTTTAATTCTGATGAAAAATTGCTTTTTCTCCTTTAAGAAAAGCTCCATTACTGCTCTATAACCAAAGTTTGAAGCTGGTGAACATGTCGTAATTATGTTTGGTTTCACAACGTATGCATCGATTTGTAAAATTTTCACTCAATAAAAATTCATTACAAAAAATAGCTGTAAAATATTCATTAAAAACAAAGAGGAAATTTTCCTATAATTTTGTAAGAAGTTTTTTTTTTTTACAGAAAGTTCATCTTGCAGATTATAATTGAAACATATAAGACTTTCTTCTTATGATGATATTTCAAGTGCAAAAACGAAGTGACTCTTTACACGCTGTCCTATCTTGAGTGTCTTAGGCTGGTTTCCGTGCGTTCAAGTCACCTTTGTATTGACATGCGCGTGCGAATCGAACTGGCCGTGCAAAAAGGCATCGCTTTATAATAGTAATGAAGCTAAGAGGTAAAAGAACAAAAAAAAAACGTTACATAACTTTTCCGTAAATTTGCATCGACCATAAAGGCTCCTCGCACTATGAGTTATGCGTAGGCTTATCGCAATTAAAAGCTACTAAACAAATATTAGCTAAGGCATTAATCCGCATGTTAAGAGGGCGTGACGTAGATACTCATGTTTAATCGCCGCCATCAACTGAAAGCGAAAACGAGTACCAGAATCGATCTTGAACAAAACTTGCACGTGGACCGCTAAAGAGACAGAAAAAACTTGAATCGCCGAATCGAATGATGGAGATCTGCATGGGTAGGCAAAAGGTGCACTTAATGTTCGTTCTCAACAATGCATTGACATCGTAACAATGCGGGTAGCTACCTTTTATTGTCGACGACTGGTACCATTCAGGAAAGGGTACTTGAAGCTATTCAATGCAGCCTCTGTCCAGTCAAGGGACATGAGCAGGATTTGACAGCGGACCAATATCCCCCAACCAACACCAAATCCGTTGCAAATCTATCAAAAATACGAAACGTACGGACTACTTCTAGCCAATTTTTAAATCTTACGTTTAATTTGAGACGCGAGGAGTGCGAAAACATGCAAGGGAACTAGTTGTAAAATTTAACTCGATAAACTTCTTCTTTTTTCCCTTTTTTTAGAGTGCAAATTAATGGGTTGTAATTTTTCCCTGTAACAAAATTACATTTGAAAACATCCAGAGTAAAAAGCTCATCAGTAACTTCGGTTCTATACAAGACACTGAAGCTAGACAACTAAGCTAAAATGTGAATTTCCTAAACTTTAATAGTCTCATTAAGGATGTATCGTCGACTTAGCTCGTCAAATTCACAAAGAAATAGAACAAAAAATGATAAAACTGTGTTTAAAAAAAATTAAAGCACGAAAAACTATAACAATTGACCAAATAAACAATCAAGATTAGTAGGCAGCTAATATTCATGGTTAATTACTTTTTTCAAAATTTTCGTCATTGCTGATTTCACACATACTCTCTAAAAAAAATAAAAAAATGTTTTGGAGGTTTTTATCAGATATATTTCTGAAACGACGGTAAGATCCCGGATTTTAGCCTCATATTGTTCATCTTAACTCGATCCACCATGTGAAACGTATTTCAACAAACCTATCCAGCATTTCTTTTCGTGAAATGTAAAAAACTTCAACATTTTAGAAAGTAACGCCACGTAATTCTCGCTATCTTCGAATGCCTAAAACTCAAAAGTTAGGACGGTGACAAGTCGTTTTTAGTTGTCAGTAGTGTGTAATAACATCTTAGATGTATTTCTGATTAATAAAAAGACCTTGTTATCGGTACCCTTTACCTCGACGATACATCCTTAAATGATTTCGCAATGCTGGTACACAGTTTTTTGGAACTCCGCGTATGACAAAGAAAACCGACATTAGAAATACATAAAAAATGAAAGTATAACTTTAATATATTATGAACAACTACCGCCCAGTGATGCCGTTTCGTAACGGAAAAATTTATTTTAGCTGCTATTTTTAGTTCAGTATTGTCATAATTTAAAAAATATCACCCCTCTGGAAACCTGAAATTTAATAATTAAGGCATTTCCCAAGGCTTAAAATTGCGCAATTTAAATGAAAGAACCTTCGAATTTCTCTTAAGCTAAATTTAAATCCAAATACTTTGGGCTGTTATGGGTTAATAGCGACCGATTCTTACGCTTTCGTATGGTTAATCTAATATTGCGTGGTCAACCGAACAGACCGGAATACCAGTACCTTTTCTTCCATGGGAGCGGCGGCCGCGGCGGCGTCTTCAAGAGACGTGCCGCACAAAGGGCGCGGCCTACACCCTTCAAAGGCCCAAACTCGCGCCCCTAATGGACCTGGACTTCTTATTTCAGAGATTGCGTTAGCCGCCCAACAGAGCCTTCCGGATAGCAGTCTATACGCGGACCTTAACATGTTCTCTCCGAACGCTGGGTCGCTGGGACGCGGAGAACTACAAGCGACCGCACAAAAGATATCCCAGATACCTGCTCTGGGCAGTCTAATACCTTTTCTTTTTGATATGCATGTAAGACGGATATCTTGTCAGTCCCGGTCACGCAAAGCTTTGCGTGGCGCAAATCTCTCTCGAACGATTTCTTTGCAGTTTCGACACATAAAAGGAGGGCCTGAAAAGAGGCTAGTGCTTCTCTGTTCGCACATTTATGCGCAGACATCCCTTATATTCCTCTTACGATGAATGAAAGAAGGAAAAAGTATAACAGCAAATAAAGACAATTTTTTTTAAATAAAATTTTGTTAAATACACATTAGAGGTATCCAAAAAGGTATTCTATCAAAATCGTTAATATTCAAAGTTTCTACCCACAGAGCTCATTCTGTTTTTATGCCTTTAATATAACTGTTCCCCATTCTGTTTGAGAGTTAACAGGGTTCAAGAAAATGGAGAGAAAAAAGTTTAATTTGGGGAAATATTTGTCCTACTGTGCTCGCTATGGGAGGCTCCAGACTCGAGGGTGCTGCGGTAATTGCGAGATTATCGAAATTTTCTTCTAATCGGTGTTTTACTTCGAAAAATATTTTGCTCTTAAATACGTTTCCGCGCAGACAGACCGACAAACATATGCACACACACACACGTCAAGCTCAACGCTTAACTTTCATTATCAACATTTTTGTATAGGTAAGAATTTGGGAAACCTGCTTAATATAAATATTAAATTTTGCTTAAATTTTAAAAACTGGTTAAATTAAAAATACTTCTATTTTTTTGTAGCTATTCCAATGCTTTCGTTAAAAAGTATACGGAACAAACAAAAAAAAATATAAAAGAAGAAATAATTCACTGCCAAGCATCTTTCCGGTTCACACGAACAATACCAATAACATAATCAGTGACGTACCATACGATCTCTTGCAAGAAGTCGTCAAAACATTTTAGTGGTAGTGTGCAGCTCATCCATCACCGTCTTCTTTGAGGTTACGACACCGACGAGACGCACCTCTGTGGTTTATACCGCAGGAAAATCGATCTTGTCTTTTATTTTCCGGTCAAACAAAATGTTGCTCTAACCTACTTCGACACATATCTACGGTCTGCGTACTCGACTCCCGACGGAGATACACGGAAGATCAGCTGCGAAAATATCTTTCGAATAAGAAGCCCCGATATGTACACCCTTCTCCACAACCGTGCATTAGCGGATTGGATACGAGAGCATGCCTCACTTAACTTTGATGCCCGATAACCGAGGTAAATAACTCTATCGTGTAGACTATAAGATGTATCCTACAGACTGTAAATTGGCGCTTGCAAGTTTCTAACACTTTCCCATGACTTTTTCCAGATCTCACGAAATCTGATCAAATTTAGGACTTCCAACATTCTAGGATAACCGGCTAAAGGAATATGCGTCTTCCAAAAGATTTTTCGGACTTAATGAAATTCCATTACTTTTCCAGAATATCCATAGAAATCCAGGAAAATCAAGAGTTTTCCATGCGAGATCAAAAGTAAAGAGTGCTGCAGGATTGGTGGTTCCTCCTAACTTACGTTGAATGGGTAAAAGCTTGCAAATAGTTGAGCATACACTAAGAAAAGTGGGTTAGTAAAGTTTGAAAGTGCAACAGCCAAACTTGGCTAGTAAACGCTAATAGGTTTGCTGGTAAACGTTTCCGTCACACAGTATTTTTTACAGTAACGTGTACTGACAAATCTGTTATAGCGTTTACCACCCGAGTTGGCTATCGCTTTTTTTTACTATTGTTTTTAAATAAACTTAACTAACGCAGATTTTTCTGTGTACAAACATTTTTTATTTGCACTTCCGCGGCACAAAGTTGTTAATCAGAAACACTCATCATAAAAAAAGATACTTTTGCTCGCATGATCAAGAACTGGCATCCAGAAACAGCTGCTAACCCTCTGCCGCCGGCTGCACCCTTTCAAGACGGTCAAACAGATTATAAGCGCTAACATTAAGTTTCGAACAGGGCAGTGTTGTTCGCGAAACCTGGTCCAGCACGGCCCAGCCCTGCAAGGCGTGGCTGACCTAGCTAGGCCTGGCCTAGCGACGCAGAAGAAAGCTCCCCACACAGCGCTCTATCGAAACTTTAGGGTCGAAAGGGATCAAAAGGGTAGGCCCATTGCCCATTGCGCACAAGCGAAAATTACGCGCGCCATCAAGTGGCTATTTAGGTCCCCGAATGGTTCCTCCCTGAGGCAAAAAACGTTAAACCCTTCGCGTAATTGGCGATCAAAATTTCATTGATAACGGGATGCAAATCGTTTGTCAAACCCATTCGTATTCATGCTGTCGTTTGGATGAATCTTGGGCAGAACCGCGTGTACTGCCAAGATCAAAGGTAATGTCTCACATCATAAGGGCGTTTCATGCAAGTGCTTATGTTGGCAGTACCTTTAAACTGACCTGACCGTGCACTAGGTCCATCATATTTAAATGCATTAGTATTACCAACACAAAATTTCTAAAAAATTAAAGTCACTACATTCGACAGCGAAACGACTTGATATCAGTCGTACTTATTCGATATCGCGACGACACAAGGTCCACTAAATTGGTGTTCCACATTCCCCACGATTTTTTATATCGACTTTCGCGCATTTATACGAAAAATCGTTACATACACTAAAATGATCATTCGTTTGGAATACAACGCAGAAAGTCTCCATTTTTTCTCGCCGTATTTTTAATCTTGCTACGCGAAAATTACCCATTACCGACCAGCGATGCCGTTCGGAAACTAGAATAAAATATTTTAGAGGATCTTTTTAGTTCAGTGTTGTCAGAATTTAAAAAATACCACCGCTCTGGAAACCCCAAAATTTAATCATATAGGCGTTTTCCAAAGCTTATTATTGAGTAATTTAGTGGGGAAAATCCTTCGAATTTCTCTCGAGCTTGATTTCTCTCCAAATACGAGCTGTAATGGGTTAATATCATTTTGCGTGACCAGGCTGACTAAATTCATGCCTTAAAAAAAGTGTCACCAAATTTTAACAAATTTATCGAATTTTTGTGACATGCACAGAAAAATGGCGGATCCTATAAATATCGTTGACATTCGCGAATGTGCAGGTAATGAACCGCAAAAGAAGAATTTGGATCCGGGTATATCAGCTAATTTATCACGTCGTGCGCCTTAATGAATATAGGTCTAACAATTATCCCATCATCACGTTCTTTTTAATCGATTTTCCTGTGTCCTGTGTGAAATACCGATTAGCACGGATAATGGGGAAGAACACTCCCATTTATGTTCGCCATTACCATAAAGGTCTCATACTCGGTTCATTAACGGCCGCACCGCAAAAATAGGATAGTGCCGACTTTGCGCACTGCCTGATAGTGTAAAATTTCATTGGATCGACAATCACCAGGGTGCCACAGAAAAAAATAGAGTAACAGAGTACGCAGGACATTAAAAAAAAACACTTTTTCGGACTACTGGGACCACAAAACGTGAAGAAAAATAAAAATCTCAACATCGTTTTTTTTTAACGATGACAATACTTTCCCTATCGGAAAATAAGCAAAAAGAGTAAATTTTAACGAAAAGCCAGTGAAATATTGGAGGAAAACAGCCGGAATTAAAAACCAGAGGAGCTATAACGTTTTGATGCTTTTTCCGACAGCTGTCTCGTAGAATTTCAATGGATTCCACTTTAACTTTACGGATATTTTTCCACGGGAACTGACGAGGAAATAAATCTATGCAGTGATAATGATCTTTTGCTATGAAGTACACTGAATTTGAAAGACTGCATTTTCTACGTTTTAGAATTCATTGCTTCGCCGAGCGGAGCGGAGCGGTAAAGGAGCGAGATGTAAGACGATATCTACCCTACCTTCGGTTCACCTAACCTAACGATTGCCTAGCCTGATGCCGCTAACTTCTCGACTGCAGTCTGTACCGCCGAGAGGTGAAAGCTTGGTGATAACTAACAGAAGTGGAAAGGAAGCGAGGAACAAGGTACTTGACCACACCTAACCTATATTAACCTTGCGCGATCTAATCTAGCCTAGGCGCCGGTAATCCTCACCCAAAAATCAAACCAGGGTGGAACTGACGGGAAAAACAATTCCATGTTTCAAATTCAAGGTTAACTACAGTTTTTCTGCGCACTTTAGCATTTTCAATCCCTGAATTAGCGTAAAATAAGTGGACAGTTCTAATCGCACGTCTGAAAGACTAGAACGCCCGGAAACCAACCGTTAAACGCATCCTAAATGGGAAGTGTCTTGAACGCACGGAAACAAACTTAAGACATTTTAAATGGGGCAGTGTGTGAATAGTCACTTCGATGAAGTGATTGCCCCACCTGTCTTGAGGACTATTTTAGTTCATTGTTTCATTCCAGCCTCATTAATTACTCCGTTTCGAGAGTGAATTTCTTGAAGGCGACTATTAGACTACATACATTTCGACTCTTGGTGGTTAATGAGAGAGTATTCGACGGGAGCGGGCATGATTGAAAAGAACAGAGCAATTAGAGAGACCTTCCTTGCGCTTTGCTCCTCGTTTGAACTACTCAATTAATTGCCCCGTTAATTAGCGCGAAACACAAAATAATGTAACTTGAATATGTACAGCCTCATTAAGAATCAAGAACGTCATTGCTAAAAATACATTGAAACTTACTCATTGCGTCCTGGTATCACTTATTTTGCAATGCTACAATAAAGTAACTTTTAGAGGTTGTATTTTCTACCTCTAGTGTTGTACTTTTTGTTTTTAACCCATAACAGCCCAAAATATTTGGAGTGAAATTTAGCTTAAGAGAAATTGAAAGAGTTATTCCATTGAAATACGCAACATTAAGTTTTTGAAAATGCCTGGATTCATTTAAATTTCGGGTTTCCAAGGGGTTGATATTTTTTTTAAATTGTGACAGTACTGAACTGAAAAGATCCTCTAAGATATTTTTTTTTCCTGTTTCCGAACGGCATTGCTGGGCGGTGGTGAGTTAAGCAGAGCAACAAGGGACTGCAGTTTACAACTAAGACTAGCGACATCAAAATGTGTGACCGCTGAACGGAGTCGTACAAAACCGGGGCACAGGCCCCATAACCTGATCTTAGAGTATAAAAAATCTACGATACATTAAGGATACGGGGTTACGATTCAAGGCATTTTTTTACGAAGGACATGACTACTTGCGTCTTTACCCAAACCATTCGCGTAATGAGACCTAGTAATTGGGGCGCAGCCCTGCTTCACACTTGTCAATATGACCAGTTCGTTTGGCACCAAAAGTCAATACTCCTCTCAGAGTTGGCTTCATGCAGTTGCCTTCGTTTTTTGCTAAATAAATCGAATCCGTCGAAAGGGGCTTAAAACTACCTCAATGACCCCTCAATGACCCTGAAAGATATTTCCGAGGAAATCTCAGACAGCGCAAACTTAAAATATAACCTGCTTCTGCTTACCAACGTTGACGAAGAACACCAGAATATTTACAAAAAAAAATGGAAACAGAGACAACTTTTATAAAAGCGACTAACAATAACTAGAACGAACCTGGATTTGCGTCACATGAGAGACATTCCGTTGTGATCAAATGAACTCTATTATTGGCACGAATTTCGGTTTGTAATTATTGGTCAGCTTTAGCGAGTTAACAACCTTGTGGTGCGTTATGGAAATGCACAGCACAATCCCCACAAAGCTTGTCTACCTATGACCCTCTCAAAATACTTTTTTTACAAGCTGGAGCGAACTCTCACTTGCCTTTCTCACAAGCTTCAGAGGCAGAGAGCCAACTTTCATAAAGAAAATAGGAATTGAAATATTATTTATCGGTTGGTGCAATTTTTTTCCAGAGCCCTGAGCTCTGTGATCGCACGGACAAACGGTTATTAACCGTAAATCTGGACACGGGAAAGGAGGTGAGTTAGCCTTACATACGCCGTTGTATGTCGGTCTCCCACAAAATGTAGTAGAGCGATGAACCAGAAAGTAACACAGAGAAATAAAATCCAGTCTGAGACTGCGAATATCGATAAAAACTGTACTTGATACCTTTAAATTAGACGTCCTTGTTTCCTGGAACAGGAGTAGAGCAGCTTCCGGACGTTACCCTGAAACAGTAAATAGCTTTAATTTGCGAAGAGCGAGAAATTAGTGTCCTTACTGAACCCTCAAATAACTGCATCTGCTTAGTTTTGACATTTCATAAGTCAAACAACCTGGCCAAGATTTCGTTGTCATGATGAAAGGCTCTAGCTAGTTGCTTTGGGACTTGAAACACCCAAACAAATGTATGATCAAAAGAAACGGCATCCTTTTTTCAGCAAGGCAGAAATTCGATTGGCAACTCTGGATTTCTTCTCGTGGACACGCAGGCTGGCAATCCGTGATTGGTCAGACACAGCGTAACGCACAGATAACGCAAGCGTAACGGTCTCCCCTCAACGGAAAGATTCAGAGCTGCCAACTAAAATCACGCTTCACCACAATAAAGGGTGCCTTTTCTTGCGGCTACTGCGAACGAAACACTCAAAATCTATTACTTTCCGAGGAGTATGTGAAGTCTCTGAACTTTAAGACTCACGACACGGTCAGGAACATTTGATAAGCGACACTGACAGTTAGTACAGAAACATGATCTTAAGCCCCATTTAACTTAACACGCTGGCGGTGATTAGCCAGAAGGAGTAAAACTTCCTCTAACCTGCCATCAAAACCATGACCGATTCTCGTTCCGAGTACAAAACAAGTTGAAGACTAATCAAAAACTTGGCAAATAGCAGTTAAACGTTTGCCGTTTTAGGTTATGTTCAAACAACGATGGTAAATGTGCCAATCAAACTGGAAAACATTAAGAAAAGACGATGCAGTTTGAGTTTAGCTTACCAATTTAGGGTTATGTTTACACATCGGCGATAAATGTCAATCAAACTGAAAAAAGCAAGAAAAAACAAAGCAGTTTACGTCTAGGTTATGGGCACGTTATACGTGCGCTTATCCAGCGCCATACTTACAACAACAAACACATTTGCAGCAAAAATAATCCCTGTAATATCACAAACCTCAAAATCACTTATCACAAAAGGAAAAAAGTTACTAACGATTCTAAACTTAAACATTTAGCGCATACACAGTACCAACGAAAACACTCGGTAAAGAACGGAGCAACCGATGGGCAGTCGGATAATGCCTATGCAAAACTACGAAATGAAACGAACTTTGGGCGACACGACACTGATTATGAATAAACCCCGTTTCCGCACACGAAATAATAACTGACATATTCCTCGATACACAACGAACGAACACACGGTTTACCGAATTACGAAATGCAAAACTGGTCTCCATCCTGCACACCACACACAGACTTGATCGTGAGAGAAAAACACTGACCGGATTGGCTCTCTAGAACCGAACAGCGGCGGTTAGGTAGGTTTGGGAGGAGCACTGGGTGTGTGCAGTTCGTGCCAGGTTCGTGCTTCGTGGCACCTCGAAGTGGTCAGAGTGGTCAATTTCGAAGTTCGCATCTGCTCAGTGGGCCTACTGAGCATATGCCAGCATATGCGAACTTCGACATTGACCACTTTGACTGACGTCGAAGTGCTTCGAAGCATGAACTGCACAAACCCGCTCAGGGCTGCGTTCGGAAACACCACTCGAAGGGTATTCTGTCTTTCTCTCTTATGAGAACTCCATGTGTAAGAGATAAAGATAAAATATCCTCGGGTGCTGTTTTCGAACGCGCCCTCGCAGGGCTTTGTTTCCGCGGGGTGATCTTAGCGAGTCGTCTGTACAGTGCTGTAGTGTTTCGTGCTGTGTACCCGTGTTCCCGCGCGTCGAGTTCGGTCCAGCAGACTTTTGATGTAATCAAGGGATTTTGTGTGATTAATGCATACTGTTCATGGTATGCGTGGTTATTATCGTGTTTGCGCGTTCTGTGTGTGGTGGTAGACAAACAGTGCGGTTGATGTCAAGAGTGTGTGTCGTGTTACGTGGAATGGCTATGCCGCTCACCTGAAGAGGCAGGATTCACCCAAAAGGTTTGTCAAGCCTTATTACATAACTATTCTTTCAGCCGTTTATTTCACTGAGACCGCAGTAGCATCCTTTGCTTTCATGTTGCGATAGTCTTATTCTTGTTTTGTCATAAAGTGCTGCCTTTTTACGTCGTGTAGGTTAGGGACGGTACACAAACCACTGCTTTTTTCTAACAAGGAGAGGTAATACTCCCACAACAGGAAATACTCTTCACATGATAAAAATACCCTCGTTTCAAGAGAAAAATACCATCAACTAATAAGTTTTTCCTTTTCACAAAAAAAATATGAAAAAATGGCATTAGCTTAGGGGGAACACATCTTTGAGACTTTTTTTCTTTTTTTCAATAATAACGCGTCAATCTTAATTTCGATCTTTTTTTTTAGTTCAAGTTTAATACCTTTCCAAAATCCTTCTTTGGTTTTCGTTAAAATTTTACCAGACATGCCTGGTTAGCACTTCGCACCTTTTCTGTTGCAAATAAAACTTGTCCAATTTCGTTTTCGAGTGGCATAGGTAATGTCTTCCGATTGGATAGACAGACAGCTGTGTAATTTATACGCTTCTGTCGGATCTGGGGCAGACTACGACTTTTCTCTTTTTCTTTGGACGGAGAGGCGGGTGGGACAAGGATGGAGCGAACAAGGATGCGTCACGCGGGAGGAACATCAAACCTTTAAAACGAAGAGGACAAAAAGACTTACTATTTTTTTTTAAATACGATAAGTATTTCAGGGGCTATAGGAAAAGACGGTAAGTGGATGTCTACAGCTTTGTTAGGTCTTCTTAGATAGGTGAGAGGTCGTGACGGTTTGTTTCAACAATGAGTATTGCTAGCAAATATTAAAAAATGTTGGATTTTTTATTTTATGAAGGACTGAAATGTGCGAAATTATTTCAAGACTCTTAACGAGATATGAACCGTTACACATAGCACAGAGGAGGGGTGGGTGGTAATGCAATCATGATCGGCGACTTATGATAACTTTCTGATACAGTATAGTCGAGGATGAATTGACTGCTACTCCTCGTTTTTCAATTTTAGCTTCTGGAGGTTGATAAATAATTATAACAGCTTACAAAAAAAAGTGCATATAATTATAAGTTACAACTAAAACTTCAACCATATCTTTCATGTTGGGGTGTTTTTTTAGAAGGGGAAAAAACTTAATTAAAAGAAAGAAAAAAGTGTTTTTTTTTACACAGAATTCAGTCTTGAAACTTCTTAAAGTTTCTTTTTTTGAATCAACCATTTTTTGGTAATAATTGTCAACCTAAAAAATCGGGGTGAATAAGATTAAGCTGACCCTTGTACTGTACGAAAATAAAAAGGTCTCTGTTTCTGGTCCAGAGAAGCAGCAACCAAAAACCACGGAGAAGGTAGGATTTCATTCAGAGCATGCGAAGGGAAAATTCCAAGCTATTTATAACGAAATATTCATTAGGTTCTCCGATCTTAGCTCATGAAAAATGGGAACAATTTCGAGAAGATTCTGGGAGTACAGGTAAATGGGAGGCCCACAAACAATTGTCGCCTTTCTCTCTTGGGAGCAAAGGACAGAGAGGGCTGGAGGGACGGCAGGTCCGATGTTGCATTTTTTATCAGTGAGATTGTCCACCGAAGGGGGGGGGGAGAAAGAGGCCGAGGCGACTTCCGTTTTTGGGTCAGAGTGAGACGAAGAGATCTTTGGAACCAAAGATATTCTGAATCACTAAAACACATGTGCGCTGTGGCTTGTCGTTCACTACAACACGAAAGGTATGTCGGTTTCAAAGGTAAGCCCTTCTGGAAGAACACTATAAACAAACTCCTGATAAAGGTGATCCCATACCTGATTTGGGTATGAGGATAAAACAGAGGAAAAGCGTAATTTGGTTTTGAAGATACACTCATCATTAACCATGTCAATAAAACAGCTCTCGGCGAGACATTTTTTTTTACTTATGGTTATATTCATATAACCAACCATACAGTATATAATTCATTTAACAAGAACCCCTTTTTGCAAGAAAATATACTTTGGAAAATTTATACATCGTTATTTTGATACAAAAATCCCCTCAAAAATGAATTTGAAAAAAATAACAGGTCTCCAGGGAAGAGCCGGATTTAAAAAAGAACAGGTGAAGTTCCGTCTATTTCAGTAGGCCTATCAAATCACGCTAGACAACGTCCAATACGGACTAAACGCATGCATGCATGATAAAACAAGATCTCCTCATGTATGCATGAATCTGGACATATTTCAAAAAAATGAAGGGAAGATAAAAAGAAGGCCTTTTTGCGGTGTGGGCGAGGAGTGAACAGTTCCGCACTCCTACCCCTCCCCAGTGCATCCCCCCCCACCTCAACCACCTTCCAGGAAAAGGGCATCAAAAAGCGCGAAAGCCCGTAATGCTTTTTGACGCTTGGCGAGTAAATCTTCAAATAAATCAGATGCACGCGCAAAAAGGCAGGGATGAGATGAATTTTGCCCTCCAGACATAAGGTACCTTAAAAACAGCCCAAGGTTTGGCAGACCCAGGCAAGAAAACGTAATTAAAATGAGAAGTGACTCATCAAATAATTAGCGCCCAGATAAATGCTTAAAATGATCGTGTTGTTAGCTAAATCTGGCTTGTTTTGTAAATGATACTGTATTCTAAACTCGGTCATTTTTCATGGGTTATTTCAGGGTCCAAAACTATAATTCTATTCCTTAACTAACTATTCACAAAATTAGTAGCAGGGTTTTACTTTATTTTTTTTTATTAATTCTGTAATAAAATGGACTTCGAGGAAAATGAACTATTTTTTTGTAATATTTCTCTGTAAAGAAAACGGTTAAATTTGATGTGTTGATTTACCATATTATTTGGGAGTGGTATAACGTCAGTTGTTAATTTTACATTTCTGGGTATAGAATAGAAATTTTTTCTATCGGTTGGTGGTACCTATTGCAAGGGTAAATATTATCAATTCTCAAAGAGACACTTGAAGCCTAACAGCCGTAACTAATATTGCATTAAAATTGCTGAGAAAAATCTGGCCAAATGCATTTTTGGGCAGAAAGTCAATTTAACAATATATGTTATGCAACAACAATTTTATAAGTCTGCCAAAAAAAACAAAAAATATTTTTAAACCATTTTTTCTTTATTTATGGTCAACCGATTTCGTCAATAATAATCATCACAGAAAACTTTCAACCAAATATGAACAAATATGCGTTCTGTGTCCGAATAATCGCTGAGACAAACCTATCTGTTTAATTCTAATAAGGGTAATTACTAACTTAAAATCAAAAATAGTTGAGGGAGGGGCCCCAGCCGTTTTCATCAGCCCTAACATCGGTCTTCCCAGAGTTAACATGAACTGCGAACAACAAACAGTTGCACAGGCAGTAGCTCCAATACTTCGGCCCATTGTTACCCTGCGTATTTCGCTTCGCTGTGAGAGAGAGCCGCTGGAACCATTGGAGGTGGGGGTGGGGTGTATTTAGATCGAAATTAACCCTCCCTCCTCTTAACCCGATAGCAGGGAAACCCATTCTATACTTGGGGCAATCGGAAAGCTGTTTCCTTTGGAATGCCCTTCCAGATGTTACAAATGCTCACGTTCTCTATTTAACCATTGCTGTTTCCACCTCAAATTTAGGACGGTGCTAAAAAACCCACACCCACTTACATAGCTGTGTATGATTTAAAAGTGATCGAAAAGATTTTTTTTTGTAGATAGGCAATTGATTATTTTGAGAATTTTCAAAATGGAACAGCCGTCAACTTGACTCCGGCATATTTGGTAACTTTGCCTCTTTATTTTTTTTTTGTCTTCTTCGAACAAAAGTATGTTTTGGAAATGACTGACGATAATCAATGTTGTGATTTTTCATATTTTAATTGTGTGTCTTATTCTAAAGTTGGAGACGCTACAAAAAAAAAATACATTTTAAGAAAAGAAACTTAACCAAAAATCAAAAGTATTTAAAAAGTTGGATTGGGCCTTGGCGTTTTTGCATGAAGCTCAAGTGTAATTGAGCATTCCATTAACTATTGCTTTTGAATTTACTTTCATAGAATAAAATGAATTGCGAAATTAGAGCCGCGGTCTTCGTTTTGATAGTGTTGCCTTAAGATTTCAATCTAAAGGGCTGTACCTTATTATTTTGTAATGACGCTCCAACTACTTTGAACTGACTCGAGGGACTGTCCCAATACTATGCCGACGTGCCCTTCTGGGGGGGGGTGAAATACGGCGTTAAGTTGTCTTATGGGAAATACCGCTTTCTAAGAACATGGACGCAGAGAGGTTGGGGTCACAGAGCAAATATTAGGTTATATGGACATTCCAGTCGAGCAGGACCCAACGTAAACTTATCCTAAAATAATCGAGGCAATACTAACCAAATATAAACCCGCCTGACCCTGAAAGAGTATTATCATCTATTTTAGTAGGCTATAAACTTCTTCCCAATAGCAACCCAGGTAAAATTATTTAAGATCTGCAGAAGCAACCTCTGCTGTTCATCAGAACCTGTTGTCAGAAGCAGGCTGTGATCAGATCGGAATTTCCCCTTTTTATTAAGGTATTTTGATTTAATTACCGAGAGCAAAAACTCGTTTACCCCCTGCGATCATGAATTATTTCGTTTACTCCGTGTCAAATGCATAGACGACGTGTCGCGTCTGCGAAACGTTGGCTCACTGGAATACAGCTCATAACGATGCTAACTCTCCCGACAGCAATGAAATTGGTCGAATACCCTTTTGTGTGAGAGAGCGCGACAGCTTGCTGTCCACTCGACAACGATCTCTGTCACATGAGTATTAAACTAGTTTTCTATTCAGGGACTTAGTCTAAGTGCGCCGCCATACAACATTACTCAGCCACTTTCATGACAGTCGTAGTCTCCTGCTTTTATTCACGTCGGAAGGCGCGAATCTTCCGCAAGACCAATTTGCCGGAGCTCCACACCCATTCCGCGATCGCGAGCAAAACAGACGGCACCTATATTTTTTTTCGCCTAATATGAGAATTCCGGTTGGCAGCTTAGTATTTTTACGTGGAGGAGATGCACGGTATCTCTTGCGCTGATGAATCTCGGCTTTCCTGCCCGCCCGCCCCTTGAAAACATATTCAAAGCTGCAAACCGAAATTCTGCCGACACGAACAACCACACGAACGTCCTATTTGTAAACTATTCTCAAAGCGTCAGCTGAAGTTACTAGGTTGCGATATGGGCGTGTGATCGCATAGTTTTTAAAAAGTTGCCGCCAAAGCAAATTACCGGAGAGGCTTTTTCGCGCGCTTTTTTTTAACGAACAAAAGCGTCACTTGTCAGCGAGGCGGCAGAGCAGTTTGTGACGTAAACATGATGTCCCTAATGGCCCTTAAGCGCCCGCTGCATGGCACAACTCAATTCGATAAATGAAAATGCAGACAAACCGTAAAAACGCGGACAGACCCGAAATAAAAAAGACTAGTGTCTATTGGCGTTGCGGATGTGAAGCACAAGTATGGCTTTCTGTATGCTCAATACAATGCAGCGGATTATGTACGCAAACGGAATAAAACGAGGCTCCTATGGAAGAAAGGAATTTAATAGATTGGCAGATGATAAGGGGAATTAAGTGATAAAAAAGGCACTTTAAAAACGCGGGAAATTGCAATGGGTATAGAGAGAGAAATTTGGAAAAAAAAAGTTTTCCGCCTATATTGAAAGTCCTGTTTTTTCCTGGGTCGAGCTTTTCCATGAATGGTCCATTGGTCTCATGGGCCAAAAATACATGTGAGTCCCGGGGACAAATTTTGCATGTGATTGTCTCCCCATGGAGTCACATGAATAAGTCCCATGGGACAAGATCGTCCTTGTGATTTTGGAGTGGTTCGCGAGCTAAAAAATTAGTAGTGAAAATTCGCATTAGGAGTGAAATTTCACTCATAATTAAAAGTAGGCCACTAATTTGCTGATAAAAAATGTATCGACCGTTAATTTAAAAAATAAAGGTCAAGACTTACGAAGAACAAATCAAAAAACATCTCGCCAACGATGATATGATTATTTCCCAAACTTTCGGATTAAAAAAAAAAAGTTTTTTTATTTTTTTATGACTTTGACAAGCATGCATCGCTGGAACAACGTTAAAATGCGAGTTAAAATGTAGAAGATTGGATTCCATGCGTTCGAGTCTCCCTATATTTATGCAAGTCGGGTCAATAGCAACACCTTTTTTTTTCTACTAGTGTAAGCCTGAACTTTTATACTTCATATTATTCAACATTATTTTCCTACGCTTTTGGGGGTATTGTTTTGTTATTACCCAGTGGTTTCAAGGAAACTCTTTTTCTTTAGGTTGGTATTTTGGGATGAGGAAGTGCTTCCGTTGGTCCATGATGGCCACCTGCGCCTCACGACCGGCCGACGGCGGAACGCAGTGACATTACATTCTGATATTATGTCTCGCAATGCCCCAGCACACCCTCCGCGACTAAACCAGCCCGAGGGTTTGACAGAAACCTTACAAAACCCCTATATGACTTGTTCCCCTTCAGGTTCCCCTTCAGGGCACGATTTTATTTCTGTGGGTCACCATGTCACCATGTTTGGTTGCCCACCTTGGGGCGGTTTTTACAATGCGAATAAAATTATTGGTTTCGGCGAAACATTAAAGGAAGCACAAATACATTGATCTTTCTTGGTGTAGAGTCGATATCAAAATTAGTTTCACCGTGTCTTATTCATAGAATCGCCCTTTTAAAAGATACCCCGACTTTTCACATCTGATTTACAGTGGGTCACAAAAGTCATGACCCTGCTTTTATAAGAAATACATGAAAGCAGGGGTAATGACTTTTGAGGCCCACTTTACAATTTCGTTGAATGAATCACGAGGCAATAGTTGCGTTTACCGAAGGCTGTTTTTGATGTGCGTTAACTATGAAGCTACAGCGAACTAAGGTTAATCCAAGGAATGTCTACCAAGAATGAAAGGAACCTTTCCTAGGTCCAAAATCCAGTCAGCTAAAGGAAGGTGTTTCGCAACCCGAGCATCAATCTCAAAGGTTTTTTTTGTATGTTCGTTTGTTATTCAACGAACTCCTGATTTCAAAAAATGATTTTTTTTTATGATAGATACATTCTCCATACTTCAGGCGAATGTCTGTTTTAGAAAACAAGTCAATTATTGTTGTGTTCTTACTCAGGAAACTTTGTGCGAAGCTAAATGTCAAGTTTCCTGGAAATACGTTGAAGTCTAGGCCAATCATTGCATAATTAATTAGATATGGAAAGAAATGACATCAAAGGAATCAAAATAAAATTTTATGAAAGCGGCCGCGATTACCCGAGATTATGTTTTCGTTTTCAAGAACCGAAAAAAAAAATAGACCCGGCGAAAGAACGTTGCCCTACTTAATTCGATTAAACCTCGTCATTCGTTGATTTGCTTTTTACGTCAGATCTGCAAATTGAATACTAAAGATTGTATTTATGGCTAGCTCGTGATTTGATTAACATTTGTGAGGAACCGTTTTCCGAACCCCGGAGGTTACGCCATATGAGGAGTTTGATGTAGAACAATTATTTATATTATTTTTCTGATGGAGAATTTTGGGCTCTTAAAAAACAACAATTTTATAAAGTCTTGAAAAAAATACGTAGAAATACCTAAATATACCTCCCATAATCTATAGTGCTATCATTTTCACTAACTTGTGTAAAGCATCGACGGTATTTCAACGTTAAGTAATGTTTCCAGATTGGAGGCTTATCAGCCCTGGAGAGGTGCGATATTGATAATGAATGGGTCCATATTTCCTTGGTTTCAGTGAGATGTAATCTGACATGAGTTTCCTCGGTGATATCCAGTCCCGTTAACAAAATGTCCTCTTTGGAAACATGCAGCTTGTTTTGTTGTGACGTTCTTTATTCATTTTCAGTTTTGTAGGTTCTATGCTGGGAACCGTACCCTCACCCTCCAGCTGTCGATAAGCCGGATGCTGCTCACTTTTTGGTGCTGGTAACCGAGAAGTAAGCGGGTTCGGGCTTGGCGATGCAGGGTCGTTAGACCGACGCAGGTCAGTAAGATATGAACGTGAAGTGTTGTGCGGTCTTTTCCGAGGCTCTAACGATCCTGAGAATCATTAGTGCGAAGTCATGGGATTAAAGTGTTGTCAGGGGAATCACATTCACTTCAAGAAAAGTTCTGAAAAGCCGGAAAATGTAACGACATTGATTCGTGTCATGCGTACGTCTTTATAACGCTAACAAATTTGCTAGTAAACGTTACCGTTACAAAGTACTATCGCCTGCACAAGTTCTCGAACACCTTTTTCGGCGGGAGTAGCTTTTAGGTTGGCAGCACTCGACGTTTTCGTCCGTGATTGGTCGGTTCAAGATCAACCTCCGGCGACGGCATCACCTAGTGGGCGACGGCTTGTGCTGCCAACCTGACGGCTACTCTCGCACAGAAAAGTGCTCGCGAACTTTTGCAGGCGATAGTACTGTTTACTGTTCACTGGCAAATCTGGTAACGTTTTTTAGCCGAGCTAAAACAAGCAACGCAGTTTTCTTCGTGGTGTAATTCTAAAAGATTTCGCAAGGTCGAGAAATCATATTTAATTGGAGGCAACACCTCACATTTGATACAAACATTTTGACCAAGAATTTGGTTAATAACGTTTTCTCACGCCTCTATATTCATTTCGTCTTTTCAAGTAATAGATGACCGACCAAATTTGTAAACTTAATTTAATGGACGATTTCGTAAACAAAATACATGAAAATTACACAGTAAAAACAATTGCTGTTTCGGGTAGTCTTATGTCTGTTTTAGGCATTGAGGTGAAACGGGACTAGAGCGTATAATTAGGTTATTTTTAAAGATAATATTTAAAACCGTGATATCAATGCAAAGGTCTTGTCAAGAGATATCAATTAATGTGGTTGTTCATATATTTATCCTTAAAAGTAATTAAATTACGCGATTTTCCTTCATACACAATACAGGTACGGGACTAAATAAAACAGGAATTATTTTTTACTGTGAAGACTGAACTTTAGGAAGGATCAACCCTTTTCCGCCCAGGAAGTCGCCGTTCGGAATATTTTAGAGAATATTTTCATTTAAGTATTGTCACAATTCAAAAGTAATCAACCCCCAGGAAATCTAATATTTAATTATTTAGGTATTTTCGAAAGCTTAAAATTGCATATTTTAATGGAAAATATTATTTTAATTTATCTTAAGCTAAATTTCACTGAATACTTCGGGCTGTTATGGGTTTACGACGATAGTCAAGTATATGTCTGTCTGTGGACAGCAGTTTGCCATAAAGGGAATGTTGAAGAGGAGAAAATACTTTCAGAATCTGCAAAAAAAAAATACCGCGAAAACGTTTTTATTTGATAAAAAAGGCAGGGGAAAGGGAAGATTCAGAGGTGCGCCAAGACTGTGTTACTCAAGGTCTCTGGCCGTGCTTTGGCGCCCCTTGACGCAGCGCAGGTCATTCAGGGTAGTGCCCATGAAGTTAAGAGCGCCAGTTATTTAGTCGTTCCTGCGACCAAGCACCACGCAAAATCAGCCACTGCCAAAAAGACGCTTTCTTCTACTGCTCCGCGTCAGTACGGAGTATGACAATTATCATTACAGGTTTTGATATTTTAGCGGAATCACCCCATAACAGCTCAAAGTTCAGTGAAATTCAGATTAAGAGAAATTGAAATAAATTTTTCCATTGAAATACGCAATTTTAAGCTTCGGAAAATGCTTAAATAATTAAATTTCAGGTTT
>Ga0058701_10000790_pt1 | contig 21309 bp, 12 predicted proteins | sample AgamicOrMae_FD_97039 | JGI IMG/M metagenome (GOLD analysis project Ga0058701, IMG submission 97039) | Agave microbial communities from Guanajuato, Mexico - Or.Ma.e | ecosystem: Host-associated > Plants > Phyllosphere > Phylloplane/Leaf | place: Guanajuato, Mexico | collected 2012-06-04 | reverse complement strand
TTGATCGCGCTTGTGTTTCTGTGGTTTCCTATTCCTCTTGTGTTTTATAGCCCATTTATATAAAGCCAATGGGGGGACGGACATGGAAGTATTGGGCCTCTTCAGGCCCTGTTTTTTTTCTTCTTCCTTAAAACGGAAAACATCCTCGCCAAAATTTCCGAGCTTTCCAGTAAGACCCTAGATTATATGCGAGAAAAAAAATAATCGGCAAATTAAAAAATGCAGTTTTGTATTTAAACAGTTCTCAAAATTTTGATTTTTTTCTAAAAAAAAAATATTTTGAAATAAGTGTGCCGAAATTGTTCCTCGGAATCTCCTCTTTAAAATGAACCTTGTATAAGTATTTATTTCATTACTCGTTCTGGAGATATTCGCTAGAACCCACGTACAAGTTTTAAAAATGTCGAAAAATTCAAATCCCCGTAACTTATAGGGAAACTTTTATTAAAAAAAAAAACAATTGCATGGCGTTTTTACTATTTAGGACCAACAGCCTGAGCAAGTTACATCAAAATCTGAGAGGGTCAGATCCAGGTCCCATGCAAGGCTGTTTTGGGTCGGAATCACCCCCTTTTTTCAGAGGGTGTATAAAAGGTTCCTATTTTCCCCGGATAAATAGTTTAGATTTTGCAGTAATTCCTTCATTAGTTTCGTTTATCGGTCGCAAAAACAGCGAAAAACGCCGTTTTAGGCCTGGGGTGGAAGTCGGTATCACGATCCTTGCTCCAAATCAAGGTGCTTTTATTATGGGTTAACGTAGAAATATCACCTTAAACTTGTCGATGTAAACCTCGAACCTTCTCGTTTCTCGGCATATGCTCGGTTTATCGACTTTGCGATCCTGTAAAAAGCCTTTGGTCTTGCAAGTTTGCTCACGGTTTTCGGCGGTGCAGCCTTCTACTCCATTAGTTACCGTATCTAATCACATGCTTGACTACTTGACAGAAGCAAAACTTTTTCCTTTTTGGTTTTTGTGTTAAAAGTTGATTGGGAAGCTGTTTTCTAAGGAGCTGGGGATTTCCTTTTATCTCTTCATTAAAGGTGGAAAATTACCAAGGCTACTCAAAACATTAAACCTATTCACAACTTCCCTTTACAAAAATTATTTATAGAGAACTGTGTACACAAAACGGGTTTACATCATTTGCACGATTTTTGCCCCCACTATTTCAAAATCTAGATGTTTTATCTGATCTCATCTGACCAAACCTAACCTTATCTAGACTGTGAGTAGTTTAGCCTCACTTAGCGTTATTTGACCAAACTGAACCCAAACTAAAGTAAAACGGGGTCGAAACTTAATGAAAACGTTACCATTTTCTAGCGGAGCGTTTTTTTTTGTTTTTCTTAAACAATATTTTGGGGGCCTAGATCAATGGGTTCAATTTAACATAACCTAAGTTTAATCTAACTGAATCTATGATGTAAGTAGTGTAACCTAACCTAACATAGCCTGACCTAGACCTATCATAACCCAAACTAACAACACGGGGGCAAAACCTGAGGGAAAAAAAGTTGCGCAAATGGGATGTCGCGCAGATGGGATGTCGTGCAGATGGAATGTCGCGCAGATGGGATGTCCGCTCAATTGAAATTTCGCGCAACTGGGATGTCGCGCATCCAAAATGTCGCGCATCCAAAATGTCGCGCAAATGGATGTCGCGCAGAGGGGATGTTGCGTAAGGAAAAAGTCGCGCAAATGGCATTTCCCCCTACGGACAGTTTGACTAGGGCGGTCAAGTCCTTGTGAGCCATGAGACTTATCTTGGCAGTAGGTATTTTTATTTTGTGTAAATTACGTAGACTAGTTTTCCCTAACAAAATAAAGGGACAATGTGATAGATGCGTTTAGTGTCAGATAATAACTGACGTGTTTTTGCAGACGGTATCAGAATTAACATCAAGAAACAAGATTTTTTTCAAAAATGTTTATTTTCTCATGCAAGTACAGAAGAAATTATAGTTTTGTGAATAATATACAGTGTTTGGCTATGTTTATTTCTCGGAGCTAAAAATGAGGCAAAACATCAAAAATATGAGCTCCCTTACAAAAGAACGATTTTTTCATACACAGCACAAAGTTAAAAAGCCGTTGACTCAACGTTTTTGAAATTATCAAAACATCTTACAACCATCTTAAGTCTGTTGAACAGTCAGCTAGATCGATCACATTTATTAGTTGAATGTTTAATACCTAGTTTTGGTTAAACGCGTTTAAGGCACATGAGACTCCACAATGTTTATTACATAGAGGAGTTACTTTGGTTCTTATTGCTTGGCCCATTGTACATTGAGCAATTAAGTTCTTGGCCGGTCACATATTTTTGGACGGTTAGAGAGAGTACTGTTTGACAGCTTGTTTACTTTATTACCTGATGCTTTTCGTAGTTAATAATATTGCATGCTCTTGGACATTGTCGTCAAAAAATGATCTTTTTAAAACATGTAAAAAAACATGTAAACGCCTAAAGATCCTCCAAAAGCTCTTGGCATTAATTTTTTTTAATATGGGCCAAAATGTTTGTTTGATGCTTGACAAGAGCTTCAATGCTCTTCTTGGTTCTCTCGATTTTTTTGCAACAAATTAACTGGAATAGCCGTTTCGTAAGGCTCATCCCTTCGTTAGCAAGTTTAAAAAAGAAACAGCTGATGTATATTTAAAGCACGAATATTCGTATTCCATTCAAAGATTTTCTTGTCTGACTTTATAAATCTTACAACGGAACAGCCGATGCAATCTTATTTTACGATTTTGTTTTGACTGTGTAAAGTCAATTTGTACAGAGTCTTTGGTGTACTAGCTGTACTGATGACGGTATTCAGATTTCATCCACTTCAACATAAGATGAATCGTGTATTTCTAGAGTCTTGGGCAGGTGCATCTTATAGACAAGTGTTCTCGACAGTGAACTAATTACAAGTGACTTAAGGTATGTTACAAATCTAACAATCATTAGGCCTAATCTATGGTAAGAAACTTTCGTTCGAACTTGATATTACCGTGCTGCTGCTATTTCGCTGAGCTCTTTGATTTTTTTCATTCGCAAGGAGAATTTGGCTCTAGCTAGACAAAATATCAACAACAATAATTAAAAAAGATTTGAAATCTTCCTGATGGACTAATTTGTCGTAGCGGAGAAAGGCAATAATGGCTTTGTAAACACGCACTGTTTGGACGTGTAACACAGGCAATTTGTAGTAATACCTCCAATTAAACTGGTAATCAGTTCACGGTGGACGTATTTGTGTTTATTTACACAAGCTAGCTGCTGGCACTCCAGCACGACAGCGATTCATTACTCTCTAAAGACTAGATTCCACGTTTTTAGAAATTATTGAGCCAAAATCTATTGACCCCCTAAAAAGGGAATGGCTTTTCTTACTCACAGGTTCAAGTTCTTAAAAAAAAAGTTCCTCCGTCCAACGAATCCAAGGGCTTTTCCTTGGATCAAAATTTGTTTTCCATTAGACTATGACTTTACTCCCCTCATATCTAAAATATTCTTAGGTCAAGGTAATAATGTCTCAGCCCATGAGAAGGTTATTGTGTCAAAAAATTGATGCAATTGAGTGCTACCGGTACTCTAAAATCCTGCCTTGTTTTAAAGAGAAACTTTTTGGGGTATAATCAAGACCGCCTTTTTTTAAATCGCAAAAACAAATATCCGCCACGAAATTGATGTTTCGGGGGGTTTCTGATTATTCTTTTTTGGTCAGTTGCGCACTTTGAGAGACTGATTCGCTGAGAGATAACCTTGAAATCACGGACTAGAAGAAGAATATTCAACGGAGATGGTGCGCCGTATCCTGTTTAGAACATTCGTTCAAAAATATATCAATATAAACAAATAACAAAGACTTGTCATTGAACTCTTAACTCACGCAGACATTAGGGCAGACAGCAATTAGGTTTGAATAACAGTTCACTATTGTTTTTTGGCTCAACTAGCTGTAACGTTTCACTAGAACGTCACCCGCACCTAGGCCTATTTAGTGTGAGATTTCCCAGAACTTGAGTTTCAGGGCTGAAGAACACTGGTTTAAGGTGGAGAACGCTGACAAGTAACCCTGGTCGAACTGTCTGTAGTACGGATAATCCGACACAGACATCCGCGTATGGATATCCATGCAAATGGTCAGAGGTTGCTCACATCCATACGGATATCCTCACCCAGCAGTGGCCATTTACTTGGGTATCCACAAGAATATCCGTGCGGATGTCCGTGTCGAATTATCCGTGGAACGGACAGATCGACCAGGGGTTGACTTAAACCTCTGTCAAAGCTATTCAAGACGGTTATTGTTCTCACCTCGTGATTTTACTTTGCATCCAAAAAGTCTGCTCGTTGTTTCAACGTCATCGCGTACTTGCATTGCAATACTCGACGCCATGTTTTCATTGAACAACAGTTGATACATGCAGGTTATCGCCGAAGTTCATGATCTACTTCAGTCTTTGCTCCGCTTTGGCTAGTTCTGATTCTCACTTTAACATCAGCGTTGATCGCTAACCCTGCCTTGAACCTGATTCACGTCCACACTTCGGTGGAAGCCTCTGACACGCTTCTTGGAGGTACGCATTACTTTTCTTCCAGGCTGGTTTGAAGTTCATCCCCGTCTGAGGGGTTGAGACACTCGCTCCGCTTTCATTGACTCCACCTAAAGCTCAAAATCTGCTGTCTTCGAAGAGGTGAAGTTTGCACTTTGGAGAAGTTGGGACCAGGCTTTGATTATGCTTCAGTCAAAGCAGAGCTTATAATCCTCTTTAGACACATTCAGGATCTCCCTTTAGCGTACTTTAATCAGCCTCAGACATAATTCCCCAAAGCTTGCCTTCACTCCAGTTGCGTCTGCGCTGCGCTTTGGCGAAGAGTTCATTCAAGCTCTTCTTGGACTTTTCTCTTGATTTCACATCTCATAAGAGAAAAGGCCACACTTTGGTGCACCCGAATTCAAGCTTCAAAGCTCGCTTCCCATGTTCAAGAGAAGTTGAGTCCCGCTCGCTAATGTCAACATTTTGAAAGCAGAGCGCATCAACTGCTGCTGCTGACATCTTCGACGGAGAGGCACTTGGAGGAAACGGGCCCTGCGATGACCCCAGGACGGACCACGGGCGAGGGCGACAACGCCGGGGATTCGGGGTGCTGGTTCTCCCGGTGCCTGCGGAGGTCCACCTTTCGCTGGAAGGCCTTCTCGCAGAGCGTGCAGGAAAAGGGCTTGTAGCCCGTATGCTTCCGCATGTGGGTGATGAGGTTTGATGACTGGCTGAACGCCTTGCCACATACGACGCATTTGTGGGGCTTCTCGCCTGGAACACAAGACACAAAGCTGATAAGTGGGGAGCCAGCTAAGCGTGTCTGACACGCGCCTGGGGCGGGGGCCGCGGCTGCGCCTGACCTGGGGGGTTGGGGCAAGAGACCTGCACCTCACCTGTTGTGCGTCGCCTGTTACCTGTTGCTAGAGGGGGGTTCTTAAGGGCTGATCTGATGGCTCGCCTGCCGGTCACGTTTATGACTTCAGGAGCGCGCTTTAGTCTGCCTCTTTTGTTCCAACTCATTCATGCCAAGTTATGGCGTCGCAAGTCCACAGCCAGAGGAATCAAAGGGAAGTTTTGTCTTCAAATTTTGTCCAAATCTTCAACAAGGTGATCATAATCTTGGTCGTATATCTCAAGAAGTAAGATAGCGGAGCGAGGCTCAGGACACGTGAGCCATCTTCGTCCAACCGAGCTGAGCAAGAGAGCTACACGCACCATATGACATAGCAAAGCCACACCTAACCTATTCCTTGCGCGGTTGTATATCGTTAGCTTGTGTAGTGTAATAAAAGATTTCACAAGGGCAGAGGGGAAACAAATAGGCAGTTGGTGTAAGACCAGTTTGAATGGACCTTCTTTTTATCAGTGCGGACGGACTGATTTTGATTTCTCGCCCTTTATCAGTAGGAAAAGCAGTTCATTTTCTGTTGCTTACCCCCGCCCCCCCTATAGAGCATCGCGAACACCCGCGCAATTTTTTTGGTAAAAATATTAGGCCTAGCGTATTTTTCCGCTTAAAAGCATTCCAAGCATATTTCACACCTAATTTTTGTTACATACTGACAAAGGTATCTACTTGTTCAAAGAAGACGAAGTAAATCCTCAAATTAATTACAACAAATCATCCGGTACCTTACACGCCTCAATCTGGAAGTAAGGGTCCAATAAAGCTTTTCATTTGCCCGAGGGCAAATAAGAGACAAATGAAAGAGTAAATGAATAAAAGAGGTAAGGAAACAATTCGCGAAAAAAATATGCACCGTTATAGAGTTGATGAGGCGGAATCACCCAGGGGGGCAGAGAATCTCAGAGAAGACGAGGAGCTGGCAGAGCCGGCACGCGACGTCTGCTTGCGGTGTGCTGGCCCCCAAAACTCCGTTTTCTCTTGGATTGCCACTGCCAGGCAGCTGGTAAACCGCACCTGTGGCAGGTGTGTCCCCCATCCTCCGCCTTGATTCCGGGCCCCCTGGTCCGTTACGTAATGACTCAATTTTCACCAACGGTTAATGTGCGACCTTGCATTAAGGTCAGTATGGTAATTAATAAGCAGTTTCTCCTGGATCACAATATGAGATACAGTCCATTCAATTCCAGAAGGCGAAGCGCTATTACAAAGGATTGGATATTAGATGAGGACGGTAACCTTTTTTAAAACTTCCGTAGTTTTGTTTGCTAGTTTGGTCGTTGAGGGGAATAAGACCATTATCTAAAGGAAAAACCTACAGATTATTTTTCGTGTCCAACTAGAAATTTAATTTTTGTAAAGAAAATCGCTTCTAAAAATTACATCTCTGAATAATAGACAGACGCAAAACTCTAAAACTGAAGAGAGATAGGGATCATTTTTTAGTTCGAACTAAAGTGTGCAGTAAGCCTGAACTATTTGGGCTTTCTTGGACCGTAAATTTTTTCATGGTACTTTAGTTTTGAAGTAGGCTTGTTGTCCTGGGATTCCAATCGAAACAGAAAATATACTGCCTTTGAACCGAAGGACATTATTAATTAGCATTACCAATGTTCAAAATGACCTTGAACCATTATTTCATCCGAATAGGTTTCAAAAACTACCAGGAAATATCACTCCGAAGTCGAAAGTGTCACTTAATGCTAGTGTATCATACATACAATGCACTAATATTAGCAATGAGCTAATATACTTTTAAAATACTCTTTTTTAGCATTAGTGTATCACAATCAATAATGGAGCATTTTGTTGAAGAAAAAGACCACAACTGTTGGATGCATACATGCGGCACTGTGGTTACTCGGATTGCTGGAAGCGGTTCGGTGGCGACTCAAAAAATAAAATGATGTGCCGTGATAAGTGTTCACTCGCGGATACTTCCACAGTACACAGTATACTCCCGTCACTACATGTTTTTCAATGGTGTTTTGAAGGATGATAATCATTTCGTGTACCACTTAAAAACGCAAGTTGTCCCAGAAGCACGGTGCAGAGAGCATACTCTCTGCACCGTGCCCAGAAGTAAAACTTTGTTGCAGCAAAACAAGTACACCCTGTCGAAGTAGCCATGAACTACCATATTACAGCGTTGGGCTTCATGAGGGGCCACACTTCAGCACCCAGCGATATGAGTAACCACAGCACCGTGTGGACCTTTGCACATCTGAGATATTTCATCGTTTAAAAACAACCGTTTCACAAAATTTGAAGCTTAACACTTTCCACTAAAACCTTTTAGACATTCCTGGGTGCTTACAGAACTAACAAGTTTGAATTAAAATTAGGGCGAATTTTTGAATCGTGACCTGAAAGTGTACCCGATCAAAAAAAGTTACATATGACATATATAATTATATATGACATGACATATAAAGCACAGTTACAGGATAGTTATATAAGCTATATGTACTCATATATAATTATAGATGAAATTTGATTATATACTGTTAAAGAACACTTTCACAGTGTCATATTAATTCGGCCTTGAAGCGAAGGGCATCGCCAGTTTTGCATGAGACCGGACTTATTGACGATTTTATGTTTATTCATTATTTTCGATTCACACATTACGATTTCGATTTTAGACATTACATCGATTGTTATTGGAAAAAAAAGTTCTTCAATGAGCCCCGGCCTCCCCGCGAATACGGACCGTTGATGTGGACGCTTCTGAAAACTTGCTTTTCGAGATGCCAAGTCTTATCTATAAATTGTGGTTAGTGAACGAACATGTTTATTACCTACTAATTGACTTAGAGCCCAAAAAGCAAAATGTACGAGGGTTTTTGAGGAGTAAAAACAATCCCAAAAGTGCCCCGTTTTACGTTCCTCGTAGTGACCCGATTATAAATTCTTACTTAAATTCAGTACAAAAAAGTTATATTTCATGACATTTATTTCACTCGAAAAGCTAAATGTTGGTACGAAAGCTAATTTAAACAAAGAGGGTGCATGGTAAATTAAGTATTTCGAAATCCTCCAAGCTAAGAGTGAAATCAAGTATATTTATTTTGGCTGCTCCGGCACGTCACACGTCCAGTAACACCCTCAACTCGAGTCGGAGACTCGTAGAGACGTCTTGGGCATCGTGCTCCCAATACATTCGGTTATGAGACTTAAAATTGGACCACGGAACGTTTAAACCTCTAATCCGCATAGTGTTTCGTTCCTTAATGAGCCCCGCCTTCCCCATACGATAGTCCCCAGTCTCCGTAACAGCAGCATGAAGCGGTGGTTTCCCAGGGCCGGCTTGCGCCGTGCCGTGCCGCGCCGGTCGGCCAGGCATCTGTCGGCTGACAGCAGGTGGCGTCGTACCCAAAAAGAGAACAACAAGAGAAACTTGTCATCGCTTAAGGGTACTCCGATCGTGTTCAGCCCGCCAACCTTTTAAATTCCAAGCATGCTATTATTCTCGTTTTCCGGAGTTGAATCAGTTTAGAGTAACTCCAATGTTCAAGTCGGATTTTTTGTTTAAGATATAGTTATCAAGATAGCAAAAATGTGAGTCTGTTGTTTAATATATCAGATATTTGAGGATGTTGTCTATTACCTTCAACTAAATGAAAAATACGTTATCTGGTTGGATATGTATAAATTACTTGTTCTAGACATTTTTTTCGCAAGTGAGCGCGCATTGCATGCAAATGCACTCTAAATTTTTAAGGTTGCATTTTCAACCTTTTGACTCAACCCCTACGACGTTAAGCCGAGCGGAACGACAGCGGAGCGAGGCAGAAGCTACGTAACGTAACTTAACCTAGGGTTACCTAATTAAACGGTCGCCAAGCCTGATGCCACTTCTCGGCGGCCGATTTAGGGCCGCCGAGAAGTGAGCGGCATCAGGCTTGGCGACAGCCGAGCGGAGCGACAGCGAAGCGAGGCATAAGTGACTTCAACTAATCTTGGTAAAACGGCAAGGGGCTTGGTTATGATAGGTTAAGTTAGGTTAGATGCCTTTTGCCTCGCTCCGCTGTCGCTCCTCTTAATTTGACGATGGAAGGTTGAACCAAAGGGTTGAAATTGCTACCTTAAAAAATTAGAGTGAGGAAAGAATACCGATACCCGCGCAAAGTTGGATGTGAACGTGCAGCTCATAGGCCCCCGGTAAAATGTTTCGTTCGGTGAAGCTCGGCAAGCGTCGTCTCGTCTCGTCATTGGTATGGAGCGAGCTTATTGTAGGTACGGTATAAGACTGACAAACGAACTATCAAACCCCGACCCCTTCGGTTTCCGCATTGTTTGCACATTTGTAAGATCAACTCTTGTGTAGGAGTGTCCCGTTTTTAAAAAATGCCTATACCCCTTTTTCCTGATTTTTTGGAAGCGTTTCAAATTGAACAGGTTTTGCTATTTAAATGGATGCATCAAAAATTCGTATCATTGTCATTTGTTTTGTCAGTGTCTGAAAACATAGGATCTGAACGAGTTTTGCTCCCTCTCTACCGTTTTTGAGTTTCCGCCACTACAAGAAAAAAAAAGAGTTGAATTTTTGACGGTTTCGAAAACAAAGAAAAAGCACGCATGGGCATTAAATTAAAAGACAAAAAAAAAACGGGACAGTAAAGCTGATCTTGCAAATGCACCAAACAATGCGATTGTTTCATGCGAAAATCGAAAGAGTCGGGGTTAGAAACAATTCCCATGTGAGTCCAGGCAAATCTGTACTCGGACTACCGCGGCCAAGTAAGCTTGAAAGCCTTTCTTTCCAAATTTAAAACCTCAAAAAATCACTGGCTCTTTACTTCATTGTTTGTTTTTTGCGTCATATACTTCTGTATCTGAAAAAAAATCTGCTTTAAAAATCATCTTTATTTGTATAATTTGTAGAAATAAATTTTCCGTAATTATCTGAATCTGTTAACCAAACAAAAATTTCCGTTATATGGCACAACCCTGCTAATCGATATGAGGTGTATCCAGAGTAACCCCTGTTGTTTGGGCTTTCGTTAGTGTCAGTTAGGAAACAATGTCGCTAAAGCGACCTTGAAAACGTGTAAAACCTGGAACTAGCCCGCCAGAGCTACAACAATTTGTTAGCAGTGATATTCTCCTTTCACTTTTTACTGAGGTGTATTGGCAATAATCTCATCTCTTCTCAAGATTGGTATCTCATTTTTCCAATAAACGAAAACATCTGGAAGACAAGGCAAAGGTTGTTTACATTCCTTGATAGTTCTATTCTAAATTATTCTGAAAAATAATAAGGACATGATATTCGCAGCTAATTCTCTGTCTGCCTCCCGTTCTCCACGGCCACCACGAGCTCAAGAGAGCTTAGAGAGAACGCCGAGAGAGCAGCGCGAGCGCTACGTGATGCATCCTGAGGGCAGTTCTCTCGGGACTGTTGATCCGAACGGTGCAGTATTTAACACGGCCTTAATGCTACTGGTAGCTGTAATTAAAGCGTTATAAACTTACCTGTGTGAATATAGGTGTGTTTCTTCATATCCGACTTCTGGTGAAATCTCTTGCCGCAAAATGAACACGGGTACGGTCTGGTGTCTGAATGGATGAGTAGATGAGTACTTAAAGTTGAAGATCGTTTGAACGTTTTGCCGCATTGTTTACACTGTGAACAAGAGTTAAATAAAAATTTATTAACAAACGATTAAAAATGAACATTCCTCGTTTCTCAGTTTTTTGTGTTAAGGTAGAAACAGCCATGTATAATACGCTGTTTTCCAATTCATCATATGAAAAAGTTAATTCGGTGACCCCCATTTTTTTAAAGGTGATATCAGAGTGCCCTGGCCCGAAGAACCCGACCTGTCTTCTGGGATTACCTTAAGATAGCCTTCGAAATCGAGAAGATTTTGTGCAATGTGAATTAATTTTCCATCAAGCATTGCCTTAATCAAGCAAATGATGATCCAAATTGGCAAAACTCGGTGTGGCTGCAACCGCCTTTAAAAATTTTCTTCGGAATTTTCCCCTCTTTTTCCGATCGAGTCCGATTTTTTACTTAGATTAGAGCAAGTACACGAGTTAAAGAACCGATCCTTTGATCAATACTTGATTAAAACGCTCGAAGAACTTGCAAAAATCTCCGAAAAAATATTTCAACGCCAAAAATGTTTTGTTCTAATCCGTGGACGACGGACGTACTTTTTGAAAGGGTTTCTGTGGTCAAAAATGACGTAATGCATGCAAATAGAGCGTGTTTTGGGGCCATCACAAGGTAGAAAAATAACCATAACTCAGAGCTGCTGACAAGGTTCAACCTGTGGCTTCAGGAACTGTATCGACCCCGAATTAAGGTCTGGTGGGTCGATCAGTTAATTCCAATCTAAACGTGTATGCTCAGCTACTTAATTGAATCGCGTTCCGGTCATGTCTTTTGTTTTCGTTCATCGATTTTGCCGCTGAGCAGTGGGGCTTATGTGACAAAGCTCGCACGAATATCTCACACTTTAAAATATGAATAGAAGTATGAAAAATTGATAGTTTACGTTTGTGATTGCATTTATACGTTATTGCCACCAACTATGGGGGTTTATAATTACAATCTTGGTTATTTCCGATCTTCTGAACATGATTGTAAAGAACACATGGTTTAATGAAAAGTGGAATCAGACTGCGTAAATCTATTCAGTTAAAATGATGAGAATTAAAATGATCGACGTTCTTGTATCTTTATTATTTTTAAATTTCATTTCTTTTTTATGAATAATCTTTTTAAGGGTTGCTTTAATGCATAGACAATTTATAAGACGTCTCTTGGGAGTAATCATTTTGAGGAGGAGGGTTCAAGCAGTGAAACGCAATTTACCTTTCTCTTCTTAAGAACATTCTACAAGGTCTATCTCATGAAAAAAAAGAGAACATTCTCCTTCTTGCAGTCTGCTCTAAATTTTATGTGCAACAAATTTTGCTCTCAATTTCCATGCGTGAAAAAATCCGCAATGATAAGAAAGTTTGCAATTTTTAGCCTACATTTTTTTTAAATATCGTCGCTGTTGTGAGTTCTTTGCATATATTTAATTGACAATGAGTTGCAAGCAATTCTGCGTTGCACCGAATTACTCTATTCGATCTCGATCAAAATACATAGGAACACTGTCTGAATTATTATGCGCGAACATTTTGGACGGATGCTTGGATTAGTGACTAATACGTGTAACCTGTAGTTGGCCGGATACGGTCTTGTAGTGGTAGCAATTTTCTTTTGATTTTTTTTAGTCAAACGCTTTTGTTCCGAGGAGGGGATATTGATTTTGTGTTGCATTCCTATCTAAAATTAGAAGGAGCGCCTCTTAAGCAAGGAAGTGTTCAATTGGTCGAGATAGCGCTCCGGGTCTTAAACGCCGACCAAACCCTCAATAGTTGACATGACAAGGGAGGTTTGTGATTGTTACAAAACGACAGCTGTCGCGCTTCAACGAACACGGGTATGAATAGAGCATTGTTGTCATTCAACAATGAAAATATCCGAGGGTATTGATCGGTGTTCATGCTTTTGATAGTATGAACTTACTGAGGATCACGCTTTTAAGACAGTGTAGTAAATTGGTGTAGCTAGTTAAGGTGGTTCCTGCGGTACAGATTAGTTTGCGACATTTTCAAAATGTCCAAGTTTATAAAATGATTACTTCAGTTGCACATTGTTTATGTTAATAATTGACAGTAATATTTATCTGAAATTACTAACTTTCGTATGGTACAGTTGCTAATTAGACTCATTTTTTATCAAAATGCTGATGTTTTCGGGGTGTTTTAAAATAACCAATCGGTTGATCATCGACAAAACTCCTGGAATGGTCCGTGATACTCTCTTTTTTTTCTTTTTTTTACCCAACATTCAATCCAAATCAGACGCTAAAAATAATAATTTACAAAATTGCAAATCTCCGAATCTCCGTAAGAGCCCGGATATTTTTTCTCAACTTTGAAATTTTATTCCGATATAATCGGCAGTGTGTCTGCGTTCAGTCATTATGATTATTATTTTTTATTTTGTTTCATTCCATGAGTACACGACCGTGAACACCCCTTCGAGGAAAAAGGTACCCAAGCACGTAGTGGCGCTTTTCTGCATGACGAACCGTGAAAGTAACTTCTCATCGCGTTAGTGCACGCGAGGGAGACGGGAAGTAACCGCGTGTTGCCACTGTTTACAATGTGTTAAGGTGATGATGGATCCTAATTATGATACTGTATTTTTTCTCGTGGATCTCACGAAGGAACGAGTGAGCATTCGAGGGAATGTCTTCAGTTACACTTGAAAAAGAAAGATATTTCTAATAAGTAGGGACGTCTGGTGAAGAGTGCGATAGCATATTCCGGCGAGTAGCGGAACACCTTCATTTCAAACGCTCTATTCACTTTAATCTTTCGTCGCCAAACCAAGCAGAACGACAGCTTTGCTAGACATGTGTCACATAACCTAGCTTAATGTCATGTACAGAGAGAGTTACGCATGGCACAAAGCACCCTCGTCCAAATGTTCTCCCTTAACCCCAACGTTGCTGAGTAAAATAGCTGTCTATAAAGTAGGTATTGCTGTAACTACCGGCTTGAAACTCAAATAATGATAAAAGCCCGTCTGAGAAGTCCCCATTCACAGGGGAATAGCGGTGATTGAATGACATGAGTTGATGCATTATTGAAAAATGAGATGGTGAGTTTCACATAGGCGCTCGCGCCCCTTCTGCACAAACGATCGGATAGCATGCTGATGCCAGTCATGTATTGACAACTGTTATTCTCGATGAATCTTAAAGTTCCGTTTGTGTGAAGCGCTTACTTGGAATGTCTTTTCATTGCCCTGGGAGGTCGACGAGGCTGGTGCTCGCGTCGGGGCAGCCGGCGTGATGGTCGTCGTGGAGCTCAGGTTCCCGGGAGTTCCTGAGGTGCTCGTCGGAGGGGGTGTGGTCCACGAGAGCGACACAGACGTTAAGGAGGACGGCGATGAACTCCTGGCATCCACGGAAGTAGGAGTTGTAGGGCAAAGTTGCTGTCGCTCGCATTGGGATGCAGGGGACCAAATCTCTCGCTCTCTTCGGGGTTTGGTACTTAAGTTTAGGGGACCTTCCGAGTCCTCGTCGTGATCTGGAACAAAAGCAGTCATAGCCTGCTATAAATAGAAGGTCGGAGAGCGTGGTCGCAGGGACACAGTTGTTTCAGCCTAAGATCGCGCATCGGAACGATAGCGGTCCAACCCTTTCCTTCCTCCGAAGGTATCCGAACGAATTGAGTTAACTTTACAGATAAACCCATCCATTGCCGTACCAAACGATTGACTCGGTGATAGCTTTCTATTAATGTGGATGTTGATATTTCTACGTGAAAAAAAACTAACCAGAATACCGCTTCAGGTGGTTTATCCGGTTCAGCTCAATCTTCAAAACTAGAATTATTTCTCATCGGTGTCTTGGGATGCAATCTCACCTGTCGTTGAAGTGGCAATGCCAGCAGCATCAGCATGGCGCCAACGAATTTCCTCCCAGACACTTTTGAGCCACGGCCACCTGCCGATCCTGGCGGGCTCGCCCGGCGACGACGGCTCCCCATGGCCATGATCGCCCGGGGTCGACGATGTCTCCGGGGACCCTGGAGGCGACTCCGATCGCGCTCCTGGGAGGGAAAGCGGCAGTGAGCGCCCAGAGGGGATGAGCAACGGCGGCCACAGGTACGCAGCATAAGGTGAAGGAATCAGCATTGTCGGGGAGGTGATCGCTTCGACGGAGTCCTTGTGGCGTGATGGGCGGTGCGCCACCAGTGAGAAGGCGCTGTGGCGATCGCCGCATGTGGGCGGCGTTGATGTCACCAACATCTGCGAATCGAACGTTGCCTCAAGTTTTGATAGTTACGATGGCGTGTTCCCTATCTTCATCAAGGGACTGTATGGACGTCATTTGTGATTTAAACGATACGAGGACCTTTATGAATCCCCGATAAAGGCCTTAAGTTCGTTTAACGATTTTGTCGTGCAGTGTTCGTTTTAAAGGATGAGTTTGCATTTCCTGCGCTCTACCTATTTTGTCGACAAATCAAGCGAGCGGCTCACAATATACCGACTTAACCTAACTTATCCTGTCGCCAAGTCTTATGATCTAACTTACCTCGGCGGCAGAAACTGACTGTCGCCGAAGTAAGTAGGCGATATCAAAATTGTTAAAAGCTGAGCGGAGTGGTTTTGGCGCGAGGCTCTCGGCACTTCAAAGCGAAACGCGACACGAGACAGTAACGTAATAACTGATGCCTGATAAGTAATACAACTTAATTACGTGGTTGTAAGTACGTCCCTAATCCTCATTATGTAACGAAAGGTTAAAACAGTGTAGATCACAGGGGTGGAAAATATAACCTCTTGAAGCTGTGAGTGTATAGATTGCACGTCGAAGATCTTTCATAAAACATATCTGCTTTCTTGTCAAAATTTTCATTCCTACAAGATGTGATCTCATATAAGAAACCATCCCACATATGAAATAAGAAATATATATATATTCCATATATGTAACATAGGGATGGTCCACATATGGAATGTGATTATCATATATGATGACATTTTAATTTATATGGATCAAAACACTCATATACTATGATACAAACGTATATGGCACCGTTGAGCCATATATGGATCCAAAAAGTCCTAAATGGTTGTGAACTTGTAAGTTGGATTCGCTTCATAAATGGACCATGAAAATCATACATGAATCAGGACCTCACTGTTTACGTTGGGTTTGCTTCACACATGGATCATGAAAAATATATGTGATTCATGACTTGACTGTTTCCTAAATATCGTATGGCTTTACTATACATATGAAAAATATGTTTCTTTTCTCATTCGAGGATCAAAGACCTGTACCGGTAGAGGAAAGCGCTATACTTCTTTGCAGTCTGTGGCCGGTAACTTTACTTTTCGACGTCATCTCCCTACATTGCAAAAAAAAAACAAAAAAAAAACAGTTCTTCGGATTTCACAGCAAAGTGCTCGCAACTCATTTATGGAGTCCGTAATTTCAAGTACATGTGCACCTGGAAATCACAGCACCGCTTCGATTTTTAAGTACTTTGCTGTGATTTCTTGTTACAAGTGCTAGGATTTCCAAGAAGTTAACGCTGATTCCGGGCATTTTTATGAGTTTTGTAAAAAGTATGAAGGACCGTGATTTCGCAGCACTAATGTGCTTGGATATCCATCTAATTTTTTACAGTGTACTTCCCTCTTCACTTGGCTGTCAAAGCGATAGAAAAGCGATTTGGAGACAATGACATTGCTGTGAATTAAAAGCATTGGCCATTAAAAGTAGTTTCCTAAGATGTTGAAAAAGAATGTGCCTGATTTGTGCGGGGAAATAAGTCTATGGCAATAGATGGAAGACTGATCGAACAATATAAAGTTCGCGTAATGCGTGTGTACAGATTAAATATCATGCGATATCAGCGTTGATCATAATGGATGCCCACCTATTCATCAAATTCGTGACACGATAAAATTAGAACACTGCGCGATTTGGAAAGGACTATCTTCCCATAGACCTAGTTTTAACGATCCGAATATCAAGGCATACTGTGGAAGTTAACGTTTTGGAATACTTACAGAGTGTGATTCATTCATTGTCATCTTTGCACTTCAAACAGTGCTCCAAAAGATAAAAGGTACTGATCAAGGAGTCCTTCGACACCTTTGTGTTATTACGGCGAATCTTTTTAAATGGAAATTGCAAGGGATCTTTTCGTGGAATGGGAATAAAGGCCCCGATCAGAAAATAGACGTCTAATGGACGTCTATCCCCAGATCATCTAGACGTCTAATAGAAGTCTATATGGTCACGTTTGGTCCCATAGGTGTCTAAAAACGCACATTTTTAGTGGTATACTTTTCTTTGCATGGATCGTTTATCTCGGCAATTTGATTATGATGATCTGATCACATTTTCAGGCAGTCTATCTGTTTAGACTTCATTTAGACGTCATTAAGACGACTTTTAAATTGTATCAGTTGCCGGATTTAACCGATGAGGCATGCACGCATGCTTTTGAAGTGACCATTAATGTCACTAGGAGTCATTTCATGGCCGTCTAAAAATAGATGTCTAATAGACGTCTATTAGACAAGAGCGGCTTTTAGACTAGTCTATAGACGTCTATTTTCTGATCGTGGGCGAATCTTTTGTTGCAATTTGCGGAGCCTTATTTCCATGGCTTGTGAACGTTTTATATTTGAACCTGTGTGTGGTTTGATGGCTCGGGCTTGTAATTTCGAACATAGTAAGAGAAACTTTCACCAAAAACGCAAAATGATCACAGAATGAGTAAATTGACAGGAAAAAAAAAGGCTGCTCAAATCGCGCCAAACACATCAGCTGGTATTTCCACTACAAGGAAAGATCCAACACTATTTCCTCATCAAGAAAAAATTCTCCGTTATCGCACAAAGGTGTCGCCTTTATAAATTGCCAGCCTCCCTCAACCTCTTACCTGTCTCCATCAATGCCTCGTTAACCTACTTCAGTGACTTTCAGTGGATTTTAGTGCCTTGCCAGCCTTCTCAAGTACTGTCCGTTTACTGTAAGAAGTTCTCTGGCGGAGAGGAAGTAGTTTCCTTCATGTTTCAGCGATTCAAGGGTACCGTAATTTAATTAACGTTTTAGTGAATTATCTCTTTTCGACCATATTATGTAATATTTTCCAGTGAAGAGGTGTTTGGGTGACATTTTGACAACAGCTTCATCCTCGAATAGTGCTTTTAGTTGTGTACTTCTGTCTTAATAGTGCTTTTGGTTCTGTAGTTCTGTTAACTCGTTACAAACATAAATGCACTGTAAAAAATATCACTTTTAATTCTACTATGTGTAAGTAAATTTACTCATGCGATGTTTTCATCGTACTTTACTTATCCATTGACAAGTAAAGAGCCCATTGACTATCCAAAAAAGGAAAATTACAAAACTCGTCGGGTGTAAATTTCTCTAAAGGATAATTAATTTTCCTATTTGGTTGACGTTTTGTACTTCCCTAATTCAAAAAAGAAGTGTAACTTAATCAATGTATAAGCAATTTTATTGCTCCAGTTTTGTCACGGCAGTAAATTTACTTTGCAACGAGTAATATTACTTATATACATATGTAAATTTAATTTTAAAAAGCTAAGTTTCCGACAAAACCATGACGGAAAGTTACTTATCCAAAGGTATAATGTGGAAAAAAAAGCCCCGTTATTCTGAACTTTTCGGAACATAAGCTTGTTGTAGACAGGGCGATCTAACACGGCTGTTGGTTGCTGCAGGTTTGATTCATCATGCAATAAGCTTTAGGCAGGCGATGTATCGACAATGAATTATCTGCATTAGTTCACTCTAAGCATGTGCCGCATCATTGATGCAGCGTATTGCATCTTGCTTTAACTCCGGATAAGTGATTCCGCTTGACCTTTCAGTGAGCATAATTTTCCTACAACTGAATAGGTAAGGGGGCGTCTCACCATGCGGATAAGTAAAATTCGCCAAAATATTTTTTACAGTGTGGCGGGCACCGGCATCGGTTCCTGGTCGTGCACAGTGATATCTTTTTATGAGATAAAACTTAATCAAATCATGAGGTTTTAGGTAGTACTCCCAGGGCAGTGATATATAGGTAACCTTTTGGCAAATGGTTCATCCCCTATGAGTGCTTTTATTTTGTGAACTCGTTACAAAAGTAGCAGTTGACTATGATCGATCTGAGCTCTGTTGGGTGCACAATAATTCCAATTTTCGAACCAATTCACGTTGAATTATGCCATCCCAGTGCCGAGAAGTTCTACATTTTTTACAAACGAGGGGCTTACACATAAGCTATCAGGGTGAATTCAAATACTGCATGCAAACCTGTTTTAAATAAAATCATACGAACAAAAAAAATAATTTTTAAATGAAAAATAGGAAAGGTATTCCCCTTTATTTTTTAATGCGCATTGGTGACATTATATTGTTCTGCGATCCTAAGAATACCTTATTCTCTTGTCTTTTATGACCCAATTAGTTGCTTTTTGCATTAAAATTAAGGAAATGGGTCAGTATTTTTTTGTACGATTCAGATATGCTCGGAGTCACCTCAATAAGCGGCCATATTCTGTTACACCTACGATTTTAGTCAAATGAGTTGGTTACGACAACAAATACTGTCAATAATAGCTATTATAACAGTATTCCTGACACACAAGCACTCACTATAAAAGCGACGATGCTGAGAAGATGCGGCTACAAACCGTGACAAAATTTAGTGTCCGGAGTCACCCACATGTCCGGAGTCAACCTAATCTACGTCATTAGAAGTTACTTTGAATGCTACGTGCGTGGTGGCCTAGTTCTGCTAACAAATAAGTCTCACAGGTTACAAGCCTCATTCATTCGGTTTCATAACTAACAATGAGAAAGAAAGCTGAAGACTGTTCATCGGTCAGTTTGTTCTAACACCGTCAGTATTAATATCAGCTGATTGGTTGATTACCTATTTCCTTTTTTTTACACAGGGAGAAGAACCTATCTGATAAAACCCATATTTTGGTACATAGCTTGTCGGGGATTGAATGAAATATAACTCACCTTTAACTTCCGTTTTTCGTAATTATCTTTTATTATGCTCACTGATTAATTCGCACGATAAAATCGCGGAGGGGATTACGGACATTAATAAAAACGTATCGTTTGCTTTGACGAATAGCGCAGTCTTCGACTGGTGTTCGTTGTTTTGCATTATTTACGTTCCACGATCATGCAAGTAGGCCGTAATGTTAATCATGAGAGTAGTACTACTCTCATGTGTTAATCTTATCAAAGTGGTCAATAATATCAGAAGATTCCAAACTTTTCCGATCTTATCCAGCAAAGTTAAACGACTAAGTCCGACCCATCAAAATGTAGGGAAATCACTTTTGAATATTTTATTTCCATCATCGGTAATAAATGGGGAATATTCATCGCGGTAAATAATCCGAGTTCATTTTTACGATTAAAAGGTAGCTAAGAAGTAATAGAAGAAAATATCTCTACAGAGATGGGCAGGAAAGCTAATTTTAACAACAAATAATGATAAGGTATACGATTCTTTAAAAACACTTTCACTTAAAGGAGCTCAGAAGGTAATGAAGAACACTGTAGCCCAATACGATTAACCGATCGCTACAAAGTTACCATTAAAGTTGTCTGTGACGTCACCACTCATACAAAATACGTATGAGTTGTGAAGTCACGGGTAAAATCTGAGTTTTTTAACGTCTCTTTTTCTCCAGTGATCGGCTGTTTGTATGGGTGTGGGGTTTGTGGCAATCCCCCCCCCCTAGAAAAAAAACTTCGCCACTGACGGTGACCCATGGGACACAGAAACCAGTGACCCGTGGGGAATGGAAAAAAACCTATGGGTCATGGTAACCCATGGGCCATGGTAACTGATCGGGAATAGTACAGCATTTTTGGTGAAATGATAGTAAACTTACGAGGTGTGATGTGAATCCTTTGTTAAGGTTAGAAAAGCCAGATCATGCGTCCCGCGTTTTCGAATAGAAAGGGTAGATACAAAACCAGTGACCCCAAAACCACCGACTACCATTCTTTATCCGTTCACCATCAGATTTTTAGCACTTCATGCACTCCCTACACCACCCTCTTAGAGGGTGGAATAATGTTTTTTGAAATGTTGGGCCGGTTTTAAAATAAGCGACCTCGAATATTATGAGTACCAAAATTTATCCACATACCACCAATTTTTTGAGTCCGTTCCCTTTCCCATCCCTCACCAACTACTCCCGAGAAAGTAGGGGTGAAAAGTTTTTAAATCTGAGACGGAATACCGGTACATAACAAGAGAGACAACAAAGTCA
>Ga0058701_10000787_pt1 | contig 21328 bp, 10 predicted proteins | sample AgamicOrMae_FD_97039 | JGI IMG/M metagenome (GOLD analysis project Ga0058701, IMG submission 97039) | Agave microbial communities from Guanajuato, Mexico - Or.Ma.e | ecosystem: Host-associated > Plants > Phyllosphere > Phylloplane/Leaf | place: Guanajuato, Mexico | collected 2012-06-04 | reverse complement strand
TGACACGAGGACGACAATATTTTCAAGCATAGAAAGGCTTGGAGATGAAGGATGACAGGTCAGCGACTTAACCTCAAAGTGAGAAACTGCAGGAGGAATACAAATGAAATGATTATGTCAACTCTGAGGAAACATAACCGTGCGCAACTTACGTCAATAGCGGACGCAAAAAGATCATCGTTGTCATCTTCTGTTTTGCTAATGTCAATAGTATCGAACAGAGGGGGAGGTTCCATTGCATCGAATGATGTCGCCACCTTGTAACTCTATCGGTACTGTTTAACACCCAACTACAGACGGGTACGACCAACACACCGTTGTCACCCGTCACTTTGGCACTTCCCGTCGCCGACAAAGAGTAAACATGAAGGTAGGAGACGCCTCTGTTTCGTGCAACAGCAGTGCCGGCAGTGCCCTCTTGTGACTTTGGAAAAATATCTTTATCAAGGAAAAAAATTAATACTTGATCCTCTTAGGTAAAACAAACAAAAGAGGCAGTTTGAGTGAAATTATTCAAATTTTCGCAAGTTAATGCTGGGTAGAATACGAAAACTGGTAGAAAAGATCTAACGCCCTTAAAAAGATCCTTATCCTGGTCCAGTCCTGGTCTAAGCTGAAGTTCCGTGCTGACCAACATTTGAGAAAAAGTGTATTCTGAGACTATGAAACTCTTGTCTGCTTTAAAATATAAAATACAAAGAGTTAATTTTATTTCCAAGAATTCTTCTTCATTTCTTTAAAGAATTCTCGAAGCCGGAAGCCGTTTTAACCAGGATACAAGGTTAATGTATTAGTTGTGAAGATTAGCGTTGAAAAGTTACCAGCCTGACAGCGGTATTTTTTAAAACTCAATCGGCAAGAACACAAAGAGCGTCCTATCTTTTTCTAACAGAATGCTTGAACCACAGTCCTTCACAAAGCAAATTTTCCATTGTATTTTATAAGAAGGACGGACTATTGCTCAACACCCTATTCAAGAAACTTACGATTAAAAATTGTTACGCAAACGACGACGTTCTTATCAAGCTGCATTAAATGGGAAGAGATTTACTGGGCTAGTCTTTCTACGACTTTGAACAACAAACGGGAACACTATTACTTATTCCAAGTTACAGTGACATAAGAGAATAAGAGCAATGATTAAAAAGGAAAAAAAAATCCTTTTATGGTTGGAGACAGCCGTCAACGTTCAGTGCGTTTGGGTATTGTCCATTAATTACTACGTGTAGCGACAGAATTCATTACGGTGGCTCAATTGCGTTTCTGTGATGATAACGGACGATGAAAAGATTTCGACATGCTGAATTTAAAAAATACGACATATTTATGATCTCACGTTTAATCGAACGACATACAGAATACAGATCAAACGTGGAAAAAAAAAGAGCGGAAATAGAATCCCAGACACTTAAGGAAAAAAAAATCACGAGCTTACTTTTGTTTTGCACATAACAAAACACTAAATTTCAAGTAAGAAAAAGAAAAGTAAATGAAAATCTTGATTAAGCAGGAAAAATATAGTTTGTACTATACAATAAGTACGTTACGTATTAGTTTTGGCTTGACATCGGTAATCACATTCTCAAACGAGATGGAGAACATTAAAAAAATCACAGACACCTCCTTTCAGATAGATCCATAAGAAATACGTAAAGGAATTCCTATGATATAGTATATAATTAAGTAGATATCTATTTTAAAAAAATAATAAATCATTCTATACGCATTTAAGTAACTCTTGGCATTCTTTCACGCACAAATATTGACGTCTATTAAGCATGTAGGCACTGGCGAATCACATTCAATCTTGGTAAGACACAAGTACGTATTTACTTATCACATGATAGTATTTTTTTTAAAACATAAATATGATGTAGGAACGTCACACCGTTTATCATACAATTACAGTACGCTCTGCCACTTAGGCCCCTGAGATATGATAAGGCTGCGTTAAACAATGCCTGCGTCCTTCGCCATTCCATAGAACACTGAATTTTTGAATTCAAGAAGATTTTGGGGTGAGTCATACTCTTTCACGGTACCCTGGTCGAGAACAAGCACCCTAAAACAAAAATAGCAAGGTGAATATTTCGTAAGTTGGTATAAAATGTAGGCGAATATTATGTTACCTGTCTGAATCCATGATCGTATTAAGTCGGTGGGCGATCGTGAGGACTGTGCAGTCTTTGAACGCTTGCCGGATGGTTGTCTGAATCAAGTCGTCTGTTTCCAAGTCGACAGCCGCGGTGGCTTCGTCAAGCACAAGCACGCGAGTCTTGCGGAGAAGCGCTCGGGCAAGGCAGATCAGCTGACGCTGTCCAACACTGCAAAACAGATCTTAAGTTGCGCTCTCGTTTAGGGAGAAGGAAAAACAGTTTGACTTACCTCAGGTTGTCTCCGCCTTCTAAGACTCTGAACTGTACACCTGCGCTTAGCTCCTGGACGAAAGACTTGAGATGCGCGTGCTCCAAGGCTTGCCAGACCTCCGCGTCGGAATATTTTTCGAAAGGGTCGAGATTCATGCGGAGAGTTCCAGCGAAGAGCACCGGGTCCTGATAAACAACGTGATAAACTTCACTAAATCAGTATTAAAAAAACTTTCAGGATGCTGTCCCTGCTTTTGTCGAGGCACAAAGAACTTTACCTAACTTAACCTAAAAAACCTCTGATGCAGTAGTTGCTGTGAGAAGCATCAGGCTTTGCGACAAATCAGTTGCGAAGTGAGACACCGCTAGGTTAATGTAACAAGAGGAGTACCACAACTGTCGGCCCCTGATTTTCTTGAAACTTTCAGGACTTCAAGATAGCGGTATGGAAAGATACCTAAACCCGAAACTTGCCTCCGGAATTCATTTTCACTACCTTAAAAAGATTTTTTAACTCACTACCGCCCAGCGATGCCGTTCGGAACCAAAAAAATGTATTTTAGAGGATTTTTTTAGTTTAGTATTGTCAAAATTTAGAACATATCACCCCTCTGGAAACCTGAAATTTAATGATTGAGGCATTTTCCGAAGCTTAAAATTGCGTAATTTAATGGTAAAAATCCTTCGTAAATCTCTTAAGCTAAATTTCACTCCAAATACTTTGGGCTGTTATGGGTAAAAAAAGTGTTGATTCCTTGGAAAACATCAAATAGTAGCATCTAAGGATAAAAATTTGGGAATTTTGCGCTATTTCTCGCCGTTTTCAAAATATTGCTGTTTTTGTGTTTTAATAATTGTTGTTCAATTTTTAACGCTATTTTTCACGAAGTAAAAATGAATTTTGGTACAAAGTTATGGATTTGGGTATCTCCCTATACCACTATCTTAAAGTTCTGAAAGTTTCAAGAAAATCGGAGGCACTAAGTTTAGGTACTCCCCTTGTGAGTTAACTCACGCGGTCAACAGCTTACCTGAGGAATGATTGTCAAATTGCCCCGCAGTTCGTGCAGACCCAGCTTAGAGATGTCGACGCCGTCAATAAGGATTTTTCCGGACGCTGCCTCGATAATACGGAACAAAGCGAGGGTCAACGAAGATTTTCCAGCCCCAGTTCGCCCCACGATTCCAATCTAAGAGGCACGCCATTAATCACTCACAATCTTGCTCGGGTCTCGGTTCGCTTACCTCATAGATTAACACGACTTGTTACTTCATCTATGGCTTACCTTTTCACCGCCTTTCACTCGGAACGAGACTCCTCTTAGTACCAGGTCGAGGCCTTCTCGATAACGCACGGTATAGTCGACGAACTCCACTTCACCCTTATCGGGCCAACCTCTCGGAAGGTTGCTGCCAGAGATATTCCAAGGCGCTTCCTGGAAAAAGCATAAGATTAAGTAATGGGAAAAAGCGAGATCTTGTGTACCTTCCAAACTACGGGGCTGCCAACCTCACCAGACTAAAACTCGTCTTTACCTGAGGGATGTCACTGTACTCTTTCAGTCGTTCGACGGCCACGACGTTAGTTTCCACTTCGGAGGTTGTTCTCACGAGCCAGTTTAGAGTTTGAGTGACCTTCACAAAAAGCAAAATATTAGATGGTTCAAATTTTAAAAGTTGGCAGCAATATCGCTTCGTTTACCTGTAAAGCGTAGCTGACGGAGAGACCGACTAACCCGGCATCGCTCTCCGTGTCCGTTATGGCGAAAAGGGCGGCGAAGAAAACGATGAAATTACCAACGATTTTCAGCCGAATCGACGACCACCTGGACAACAAGCAGGAAAAAACCATGGTGCAATTCTGTTTAACGTCAAGGGGATTCTACGTTATTATAATGGGGGTCCTACAAAAGCGTGGCAATTGGTACCGCAAGGTAAGAGCCCTCAGAAGTAGAGAGGCGCAAAAATGAAACCCATGTTGAGACCCGTTTTCCCGTAAGGAATAAATTGGGCCTATAATGGCGGGTCTCATGGCAGGGTCACCATTCGCGCCTCTCTACTTTTTAGGGCTCTAGGACAGATCAATAGATCGAGGCTAGGTTAAGTAAGGTTAATGTTCGTGACGCTTTGATGCGGTCAGGTTACATGAGGTCAAATTCGGTGGTAAGATAAGAGGTCAGTTTATAAGACAAAATGTTAGAAGAGTTATGTTTGGTTACGATCGTTTAAGCCAGTAAGATTAGATATGATTAAGTCAGGAGGCGAATTAGATTTGATTCAGTGAGGTTCGGTTTTACCAACACGGGTAGAATGTCGTCAATATTCAAAGCAATGTAATGGACTCACCTGTCAGCGGCCACAATAGGATAGAAACAAATCTGGTTATAATCGACTTTGTCTTCGGATTCTTTGGCAAATTCTTCGACCTTGCCGTAGGCGCGAATCGAGGACGCTCCATGGATGCTTTCACCGAAGTGAGAGTAAATCGGCGAACGAGTCACAGAATCCAAACGTTTGAGCTGGCGAGATGTAGCGACGTAGAAGCGCTACGAAGAGAAACAAATTCATAAAGCAATCCGTCTGAGAAACAACAGACTGAGAAATATTTTTCTGTGTTACAACATACTAACCTGAACGAAGTGGTAAAACAAAGTTAACGGAACGATGACAGTCATAAATACAGGAGTACTGTAGCTGATGATAAAGACCGTTCCAAAAACCTGTCACAAATACGAAACGATCTTCAGAATAGTAAATAAAGTCACTGCATAATATTCTACGGTAAATTACTGATATTCTGAGTTTTCATGATCCCTCTCTCTTAAACTCCGGTTTTTCGCTCGCTCAGGTACGCAATTTGTGATCCGGAGTGTTCTTACTGAATGGGAATGCCCTGGATTACAACTAGTGGACCTGAGCGAGCGAGAAAACGGAGTTTGGGGGAGAGAGAGGGGAGAACGTGCAAACACACAATAGTAGTTAAAATAAATCAAAAACTTATGATTGTTCTGTTTTTCGTGGTAACGGTAGGCCCATAATCATTAAAAAAACAAGTCCTTTGCGTCTGTGGTATGATTTACATGGATGCATAGGCCTTCAACGTTTTTCACCAAACCACAGCACGATCTCTGAGTGATAACGCACTGAGCGATTTCGACCGAAGAGAGATCGAACAAATCAGTAACATTAAAAAAACGTAAAAATCGATTGAATAATATTCAAATTGCAAGGGAACCTTTTTTTTTAACGCGATGTGGATTGTTCTACCTACCGAGAGGAAACAGTTGAACCATCCACGTAACGACATCGGTAGGGTGCTGTCCAGGACATCGACGTCCTTACCAAATCGGTTGAGAAGACGGCCAGCAGGGGTAACGTCGAAAAATGCCACGGGCGTGCGCAAAACGTTCGTCAGCATGAGGCTGTGGAGAGTTTGGGCGGCGTTCAGGGCCCCGAGATACAGAGCTTGCGTCGCGACCCACAACGTAAAGACTGCAAGCATACATACTCTCTGCAATTCGCTCAAGCATCCGACAAGCCGTGCATAGGCAACCCGCACGACGCGCGTGTCTCGCGTTTGCCTATGCACTCTTCTGCAGGGGCTCCTAAAAGTTTTGGACTCAAGTAGGAAGTTTTGGACTCAAGCAGGGAAGGAGTTTTTTATTTTAGCCTGCGATCTTGGGGTTTGCAGATGTATCCCCACCATATAATAATCTAGGGAGTGTCTATTGACCCGACAGCCACATTTAAAATGTATTAGGTTGGGATCCGTGCGTTTAAGTCATCTCCCATTTAAAATGCATGAGGTTGGTTACATGCGTTCAAGTTTCCTTGTATTAACCCACTACCGCCCAGCGATGCCGTTCAGAAACAGAAAAAAATATTTTAGAGGATCTTTTCAGTTCAGAATTGTCACAATTTTAAAAATATCACCACTCTGGAAACCTGAAATTTAATAATTTAGGCACATTTCAAAGCTTAAAATTTGGTATTTTAATGGGAAAAATCCTTTCAATTTTGTTAAAGCTAAATTTCACTAATACTTCGGGCTGTTATGGGTTAATGCACGTCGGGTCAATAGCAACACCCAAAAATCTATTCATCCAAACTGAAAAAATCAAAAAGTCTACTCATATTTGACTCTGTTATCGCTCCACCCAGGGCTTCGCTCGTTTTGGAGCTATAATTACTAAATAAATAAAAAAATCTGAGAACAACCTCTTATCTCTGAAGACAGCATCAAAAACTTCAGTTGAAAAAGTTCGATTAGGGAGAAAGTTATAAGCAGAGGTGTTTTGTTCTTCGAACAAGAAAAAGAAGAAAAATCCATGAAGCGTATAAATCGGAAGAACAATAAAACGAAGAGGCTATTGCAGGAAACAAAGAAATTAGGTGATTACGCAATATCGGTGAAAAAAAGTGTTATCAAGCTGTTTCTTGTTTTAGATTAGACTGATTAAGTTTTAACCCATGCGATAAAAATAATGGAAGCGTTTATTACCTTGTCCTAGGCCCAGTGCTCCATAAACACCAAGATATCTGTCACGAGCATCTGCGTACTCCGTAGTGTTAGCGGTGTAGTTAGTGTCATCACCTGACCACACCGACAGCCACAAACCCGAACCAGTAGAAAAGCCCTAAAAACAAAATATTCACTGCAAATGTAAAAGGTAGAACGTTCACCTCTTGAGTTCTACCTTTTGATTTCCGAGCGGAACGAGTAACCTGGCTTTAACTACGTTAACCTAAGCAAAAGGTCTCCTGATGCCACTTCTTGGCAGCAGTAACGAAGTGAAATCACGCTTTGCGTACGTAAGACACCAAGCCTAGCTTAGTTCATCTTGACTTAAGCTAGCCTCTGTACGTCGTTAATCTTCGAAGAGTAAAGAAGGATTAAACCAAGATGTAACAAAAGAGGTTGAAAATAACTAACCAACTTACCTGCCAGGCAAGGTTAAACATGATTGTGATGAATGTTGTTAAGGCCCCGACGGATTTTAAGTATGATACATAAACCGCCTTTTTAACCTATAAAAACAGATTAAAAAAAACAAAAAAAAAACGGTTACGGTACGATACAGATCTACAGGCCCAAATTGGAATTATGCTTGGGATATAAAATGATTCATTGGTAGCTACTTACACCTCCTCTCTCTACTTTTTCCGACTCGATCAATTTTTCACCGACTTTCGGTTTTTCTTGTCCAGTTGTGTCCTTAATTAAGCTGCTTGTCCGTCTCGTCAAATTTTCGGTAGATCCCCCTGAGAGCCTGCGCAAACGAGTTCGTTGTAGCGGGATTGCAACGCGATTGTTCCATTTCCGTTTCCGTCAAAATTGGATACTCACTTCCCAATTGATCCCGAGAAGGACCTTCTCGATTCATCATGACTGATACGAGACAGTTGTTTCTGTAATTCGCGATGAACTTCCTCGGCTCCTCCGCCAATGGATCTCTCCAACTGAGCCGCGATTTCGCCTAAGTCTGAAATAATTCCAAGCTTTCAAAAACGGTTCATAACCTATTTCATCTCAGCAGGCTGCTCTCGATTCTACGCAAAAAACTTCTCAACTACAAAATTCTTTACGTAGTTAATATATTTCAAGTAAAAAACAACCAAAATTTTCCCTGAATCAAGAATTCCATCGATTTCAAAACACAATATAGGCAAAATTTGCAGCTACGTATAACGTAAAATTTTCCTGAATCTAAGATTTTATCAGTTTCAAAACACTACATAGGCAAATTGAGGAGCTAAATATAGCCTAAAATTTTCCTGAATCAAAGCTTTCGTCAGTTTGGAGACATTAAAATATGCGAATTTCGGAGCCAAACATAACTTAAAATTTTCCTGAATCAAAATCTATCAGTTTCAAAGGACGAAAGCATGCAAAATGTGGAACCATATATTTTTTGGCTACTTTTTCTAATGAGAATTCTCTCGGAGATAATCGGTTTAAAACTTCAGCAAACCTAACGTATCCTTACATAAATTATCGTAACTCAGCTTAACCTCACCTGTATCGTCAGCACCTTCTTCACCCTGTTGAAGGTGCTGCAACAAGAAATCGGCGAACGCTCCTTTCCTTTTTAACAATTCTTTAAAAGTCCCGCTTTCGCTTATTTCGCCGTTATTTAGGACAATGATGTTATCCACTTCCGGGAGGAATGTGATACTGTGCGTGACCAGCACACGAGTCTATAACAAAAGTACAGAATCAATAAGAAGATATATCGATACAGATAAAGAATCAAAAAATCTCTTAAGACGATCCAGTGTATTCAAATCGCAGGATTCCTCATTTTATAAAAATATTTTGATTAGGGTAGAGATATTTTGATCAGGAGTTCGCTCTACCTTTTTTCTGAGCACGCCGTGAGGGCCAATGACATTGTCAAAAATGTGTTTTCCGACGTGGCTATCAACAGCGCTGAGTGGATCGTCCAGCAAGTAGATATCAGCGTCTGCGAAGGCTGCGCGAGCCAGTGAAACACGCTGTTTCTGCCCTCCACTCAAGTTGATTCCGTTTTCGCCGATTTCCGTCTGGTCCCCAGCAGGCAGCATTTCGAAATCCGACTTCAGGGCACACGCTTCGACGATTTTGTAGTACTGCGCCATTCCAGCGGTGCCTCCGAATAAGATGTTGTCTCGAAGGGTGGCGTGTTTGATCCAGGCTTGTTGAGGGACGTAAGCTATGGAGCCCTGCGAAAACAACGGACGTGAAACAACTGGAAGGCACAGGTTTGCGTTCACGACTTACGTTAGAGTTGACTCTCCCGCTGACTTTATCCATCTCTCCTAGGAAAGCCGATAGCAGGGAACTCTTTCCAGAACCGACGATTCCGACCACGGCGACCAGACCGCCCTTCTTGACCCTCATGTTGATGTTCTTGAGGGTAGGTGAGTCCTCTCCCCACGTGAAGGTACCATTTTCGATCACCAGAGGATCGGCTGAAAATAGATCTCATTATTAACCACCGCCCAGCGATGCCGTTCGGAAACAGAAAAATTTGTTTAAAGGATCTTTCCAGCTCAGTAATGTCACAATTTAAAAAATATCACCCCTCTGGAAATCTGAAATTCAATGATTTAGGCATTTTCCAGAGCTTGAAATTGCGTATTATAAAGAAAAAATCCTTTGAATTCATCTAGAGCTAAATTTCACTCCAAATACTTTGGGCTGCTAAAGAACAACGCGATGATCTTCTGGGCTTTTCGGAAATTTGGCTTACCTTCTTTCGGATCGTGACTTACATCGTTGGGGTTCAATTCTTCGCAATTCAAAAACGTGTTGAGACGTTTCACCGAGACGGCAGCCTGGCAAGAACCAGATATTTCAAGGTTCCGAAAGAGGGCAGTTTAGCACGTTAAATTTTTCATTCTTGTTACCTGGATCAGTTGCGATACTAGCTGCGGAAGCATCCCGAGAGGGAGCTTCAAAAGATTGAAAAGAGATAAAGAGAAAAACGTTGTTTTCGCATCTAAAACGTTCTTTTCATCAATTAAAACATAGGTGGCGAAGGTCGCAAGGGAAACCTACAGGAAAACAACGAAATTTCGTAAGGCGAAGGCTTTTTAACATTCATTTGTTCAAACGGGAATCCGTACAAACGGATTTTGTCCCAAAGACTTGGGTCCAAAATAGCTAAGAAATCACCATGAACGGAGCGCAGGACCATAAGAAAACCGTGGCAGAGTTGAGGTAAGCCATTAGTTTCAGTACGCGAATTTCTTTGTTTCGTATTTGTTGGACCCGATCTTCAAAGGAGGGCTCCCAGGCGTAAAGTTTCATCACTTTTATACCGCTGAGCACCTGACCGAAAAGACACAGCGTTAGTATGAAAAATTTCTCGATCGAAATCCTTCTGAATTCGATAATTTACACTCCTGCGGTATAAAAAATTTAATAGATAACAAAATCTATGAAAAATTCTCGACCGAAACCGTTAATGATTCGACACTTTACCTCATTCATCAATTTGATTCGCTCGTCTTTGAACTTCATCTGTTTTATTTGCAGCCACTTGAGACGGCTTGCAAACACGGCATTAACGGGAATCATCAGAATCATGATAGTCAGACCAGACACCACCGAGATACCTAGATACAAACTCACCAATTAGAGACAAAATGTACATCTTTCCGAGACGTCAAATTCAATTTCGGCGAAAAAAAAAAGATCCTATATGCAAAGAATGAGGCTTAACTTAGCTACATCCTTCGGACGTCAAAACTAAGCCTAAAAGTAGACGAGCTCTAGTTCATATAGTTTGCGAGCTAGAAAAATATCCGTTACTCCGCGGGTGAACTACAGGCTGGTGAACTAAGTGTGCCTCAAATCCTCGACCAAGTTATTTAGCCGATTTCAACCCACCACAAACTCGACAAAAAAGACAGATTTTAAACATTTGGGAAAATTGTGACGCTCTCATAAACAAGGTTAAAATTAATTAAATTTAAAAAATATTCATTACAGTCATCCTGAGCAAAATAAAAAAAAAAATCAGTTGAATATTTTAAAAACTTTGCTAATAAAACCTCGTTTCTTTTTATCTGTGTTATTTCTTACACGGTTCTCTACATAAGAGAACAACGCCATGTCCACAAGTAGTTAATCTGTTTGTTAAAAGGGCCCCCGATCTACAGAGTTTCTAACTCTCTAGGAACCCTATAAAAATTATCAATTAAAAAAAAGGGGTGGGGGGACCCTGACGGTGCAATTGAGATTGTCCACAGAAATGCGAAATTCGAAAACTCCCGCGGGTTTCTCGCATACAAACCTAAAGCGCCATACAGGAAATATATAGCCATAGCCATTTGGAAGGGAGCTGACCACAGTAAGTTTAGGTTGAGCATTAGGTCCATAAAACGCTGGGCGTCGACAGACATGAGGTTGACGATTTCTCCGACAGTCGAACCTTTCCGAGCACTATTCGACATTCGCAACGCCTGAAACACAAAAAAGATGTCAGCGCCAGCTTCTGAGTGGATTCCCAGCGCCTCTGACAAACAAACGCTCCAAGTTTACGTTCGTTGCACTCCAGTATAAAGCGTACCAACTGTTACCTCATAATAAACCTGCCTGCACAGTGTATTACAAAGGTTCACCACCCTGTGATACACCTCTTGTCGCAAAGCCCAGCAGAGGACAAGAGAGGCGCAAGGTACCTCGGTATAACTTAGAGCCCTGAAAGGTAGAGAGGCGCGGATAGTGACCCCTGCCATGGGAGCCGCCATGATAGGCCCAATGTTTTCCTTACGGGGGAAACGAGGCTCAACATGGCGGCCACGGTTTTCATTTGCGCCTCTCTACTTTTCAGGGCTCTAGGTGTAACCGAATGTGTGGACACAATGTGGCGGCTCAAGGTTTATTGGCGTTTCTCTACCATAGAGGGCTAACCTAACCTCCACAACTAGGCGATTGTAAGAAGTTGAAGTCATAAAACATTGGACCAAGGTGGAACACACGAGGTAGAAAACACAAACTTCAAAAGTCTGTGTGTACAAATATAAGGTATTCAGATCTCTCATCTAACTGGTTTACCTTTCTATAGAGAGTCGCTATCAGAGCTGTGCGTATTCGGAGGCCGATGCGGTTCATTCGATCAAAGTATTGTGCCAAGAGGAATGTTTGGACCATTGGCAGTAAAAACAAGAGCGCAGCATACAAATAGCCTTTCCAAGCATGGTCACGGAATTTAATGAAGTCGATCAAAAGTCTGGAAACAAACAAAATATTAATAGAATCGAAACGTAAAACCAGAAATGAACACCATGAACTCCACAATCGCTTATGAAGGCAGCGAATTAAAAAGAAATCTTTAAAAAGTCTACCGTACGTAAAAAAGTACGCTTTTTCAGAAGTGACCGACTTCCGGCTTTACAGTTCGATTCGTTTTCCTAACTTGAATGGAGTTTTTAGTTGAGAGATTATTTTAAGTGGGTTAAAAATAGATTTTTGGGAAACAGCCAGGTTGAGGAGCGCACCCTAGCGCATTGTGACATTACAATGGCAATTAGAGAAAAAAATGACAGATCTGCTAAAGCCAACTGGAAACTCCAATTTCCAGAGAGACCAAATGCCGCCATGTCTAGAGCCGCTAAATTAAATATTCAACGACAATTAAGATCTCTTCTATGGGGTTTCTATCAAAACTTCTTTCATGGGTCAATTAAATATTTAAAAAATTGACCTTTTTTTAAAAAAAAATTGCTTAAAAGACAATAACTATCCTCTCAAACACTACGGTACAGTTTTCGATAAACTTTGATCAGACAGTATATTGTTTTCCTTTTTTTTAAGATACAATGCATATACAGTAAGCTGTGCAGAACTCGACAAATTTAGTTCTTGTCCCCTTTTCTTTGATGCAGACCTTACTTTAGCGTCGCACAGAGTCGTCTTCTAGAAACTTACTTAAGAATTTGAGGACTGGCGAAAGTAACGATATCGATGAGAAAATGGAGAAAAATGCCAAAAATAAACGGTGGTCCAAACACTCTACAAAGAACCGGCAGAATCGACGCTTCATGCTTTGGTTGCTTTCCTGTCTTGTTCCCATAGCCTGCTTTGCGAGATTTCCTGTAAAATGAAAACATTGTCAGTTTCTGCGATGTTAAAATTAAGGTCAGTCCTATTCGCACGCCTATGTTAATACAAGGGAGACTTGAACGCACGATAACCAACCTAATGCATTTTAAATGGGAGGTGACTTGAACGCACGGAAACCAACCTTATACATTTTAAGTGGGGCAGCGTGTGATAAGTCACTTCGTTAGAAAAAATATATTTTTATTTCAATATACTGTCCCACCCAAACTACTTCTTCTTGCCGTTCGTTTATTTCTGGTCCGATTTCCGTTTTTTAAAGACGAAAATAGTCGTAAAGGTCTACCCTTCGTTTCCTGGCTTACAAAATGTAAATCGGTGGAGAAATAAACTAGAAGCAAGAGAGAGAAAGTTGGAGAAAAACTCATCAATATTGAAATTCTTCTAAAACCAGGCGAGAGCCTCCCCCAATTAAAATCGAGGGGTATCTCACTACCCTAAATTGTGTACAGTGATTAGGATTATCATAATCATATCATGATTATTGGTGATTTCGAGTGATTACAAGTGATTATGGGTGATTACAAATGATTGTGGTGATTTTGGGTGATTATGAATGATTATGGGTGATAATGAATGATTATGGGTGCTTGTGAATGATTACGGGTGATTATAGGTGATTATGGGTGCTTATAGGTGATTATGGGTGAGATGATTATCGATAATTATGGTACATCGCTGATCATGGTGATTCTGATGCAATATAATGCCATTTATTAGCAATGATCGCAGATGATCATCTTTAATTGTCATAATCAAGATTTTATGTCCTTTTGAGGAAACTTTAAAATATACGATATTTATGTTTGCGATCTGAAAGCGCAGATTAGCAATCGTCCCTAAGTTACCTACATCACGTCACGCAAGTACGGATGGGTAGGCGTACTGTGACGTGCTATGACATGGGAGAGGGGCCAAAACAATCAGAGGTAACATTTCTAAATTTTCGAAAATTTAAAAAATTCACCGGTAAATAAGCAGGAGGTTACAAGAGAATACGTAATAAAGTGGGCACGGCTTCGTTTGGACAGCATAAATTTTGAGATTTTACCGAAAGCATTGCAGTGAGTTCCGGTTCGTTTATAAAGTATACGTCATGGGGATTTCTAGTTTTTTGGCCCCTCTCCCATGTCACGGCACGTCACAGTACGCCGACCCCTCCCTACTTGCGGGACGTGATGTACCACAGGGACGGCTGCTAATCTGAGCTCGCAGATAGCAGATAAAAATATCGTACACCTTAACTTTTCATAAAAAGTACAGATCATTTTGATTATGAGAATTAGATATGATCATCTGCGATCATTATTAATAAATGCCATTAGATTGCGTCATAACCACCATGATCGGTGATGTAACGTTATCATCGATAACCACCTGTAATCATCCACAATCACCTATAATCATCCATAATTACCTATAATCATCCATAATTACCTATAATCACCAATAATCACCCATAGGCATTCGTAATCATTCATAATCATCGATAATCACCATAATTAATTATAATCTTGCATAATCACTTGTAATCACCCCTTAATAACCACTAATCATGATACAATTATGATAATCATAATCACTGATATCTGTACGCAATTTGGGGCAGTGGGATATTCTTTGGCCGGATACTCCGGTATTTGCCCCTAGCATATGCGTATATGCTAAACGTTTTCGTTTTTATCCGTTTGGGAGGAGAATTTTTTCGGACTCCATGACTGCTCATGCTTTGTCGCTCGTCGCGTGGACGATGTCGCCGTTGCGTCGGCGCGCCGTCGGTCGACACCATCCGCTTACCAATGCCGGTCACACTTCGACCTTGCGTCGGTGGCGGTACTTACGTCCAATCGAACGATAAAGTTGTGTCAAGATAACAGGAAGGCTCTAGAGGGCTATACCTGAGGTTATGGCTCAGGTAGAAACGGTATAACAGGCAAAATCCTTTAAATGAATAGGTCGAGATGCTAAGTGTTAGTCATAAGTTCGTTTGTTGATGATTTTATGGCGTTGTGTAGATTAAAATGAATATTGTATCAAGTAATGATGATTGTCGTTGATATTACGAGGGGTTACGTGTGAAGGTAAGTGCGATCAGTGATTTAAGTGATAATAGACGACAATCTCGACCTGTGTCTATTATCTTGATCAAAATACCGCTTCCCCACTAAACAGGATGTTTCTGATCAAAAAAGCTGATTATGGGTGATTATAGATGATTTTAGCTGATTATACGTGATTATAGGGGGCTATAAGTGATTGTCGGTGATTATGATGATTATGGATGATTCTGGTGATTATCGATGATTATAGAAGATTATAATCTGATTATCACGGACGTGTACAGTGATTATGAAGAGTGGAATATCCCACGATTAACATACGAATCAGTCAAAAATGGAAAACTGGGAATCAAAATTATTTTGCGAGAGAACTTACCGGTATTGGGAAAATTATTCATCGCACGCCGTTAGAACTGCTCGGGGTATGAGAATTTCTGAGGAACACAATTTATGGTTCATCAAAAAAATTCACTTACCGCTCAGCGTTTTTGAGCGCCCTCTGCCAATGTTTGTTGACCGCGGGGACTATTTCCTTGCATGAGTCTACAGGACTCAGGTCCCATAAATCCTTCACTTCTATCGGATGTCGGAATCCTTTCCATACCAATGGGAAGAACCAAGAGAACATAATTCTACTCAAATACGAAGACCTGATTTCTGGGTGCGCTTTCTGAACAGAAGAACAACTCATACTGACATCGTGCATGGCGAGTTTATAAGCTGGCATTTTCTACCTTTCGTGTTCCATCCAGGTTCAAGCTTGGGTTCAACTTTTCATTAATAGGAAATACAACCGATACCCGCTTGAGTCAAATGTGGTTAGGAATGATGCCTTGTGCCTCGCTCCGCTGATGCTCCGCTAAGCTGTCACCCACCCTTATGCCGTCGAGAAATAAGCGGCATCAGGCTTAGCGACCGTTAGGTCGTCACGTGTCTTGTTCTAAGCTCTGCTCGGCGACGCAAGGTAATACAAGTAACACGAGAGGCAGGTATGCATCTTTTCAAACTGTGAGATAGGGAACTGTTAATGAATAAAGAAAAATAACTATACCTCTGTTCTCTTGTAAAAAGAGTACGATGGCTCGGCATCAGGGAAACAATTCAGGATAAATATTAGACAAACGTCTGTGTAATAAATTACGTAAGAATAAAAAGCGTAGTTGAACGCGTCACCATCATCCTGCGACAAAGAAAAATACGTAAGATAGAGGTATGTAGGTACTTCTGGGTAAGGTACCAGTATCTTTTCAAGAAAATACCCGACTTCTACATGTCCTCTGGAAATTAGATCTCTTGCCGCTCGAACGGAGCTCTACTCAAAGGCATAAAGGCATCCAGAAGACGCTTAAAAAAATAATTAAAGAAACTCTTCTAAGATGTATTTTACCGAAAGAAACCTAATTGATTTTAGTAATTAAAACACAGGTCGAAACACCACAATTTATTTACTCCGAGAGAATGTACGTTACATCATGGCAAACTCGACTCTCAAAAAGATACCGATATGAAATCCTGAGTTACCAGAACTTGTAGCGTGTTTTGGCCGAGAGTGGAATATGTCGAGTTGGAATATCGTTCCCAAGGGTACGAACCAATCGATTGCGCTAGAAGAGCAAATTAATGACTGTTGCTTTGGATGAGATAAAAACACAAATTCAACCAATCTTCGAGACATAATTACCGTATGTCTAACCTACTGGTCGCACGGTTTTTACGACGCATTTACGGTAATTTACGAAAATCTAACGGCGAAGTTTTTCTTCACATGAGAAACGATCTTGGATAGTTTTTGATCCTTTTCAAGGTTCCACAACATTTTTAATAGAGTAAAATTATGTTCCTTAAACTAATTATTACTCAGAAAGTAGAGTCTCAGAAGTGACACAGTTTGCTGCATGGAAGACAGATATAGTTGAGTCAAACAAAACTTCGGAGAATGGAAGGAAACTCGATGAATTCCCATATGAAACGCTAATCCTCCATCGAAACTGCGTCTTGAATGAAAAGCGAGCATCAAATTACTTTTAATTAATTAGTTAATTACTGGAATAAATGCAATTCACCAAAATTTACCGGGAAATTACGAAGAATTTCTTACATTAACGTCTGATTAGGACTGAGGTATGTTTGATATTAGATGATATTATAAATAGATAATAAAATATTAAAAAATTTATATCTTACCTCGTTGCTAAATGCTCTGATTTCTGTCCGTAATTGAGGTATTCCCGCGAGTGCTAAATACAAGTAAAACTGCCAAAGAAGTCCTGAAGTCTGCATACCTTGCAGGCGGTTGAAATATACCAGAATTGCAGTAAGGGCCTGTAAGGAGAAGTTTATTTTAATATGTTCTAAAACTTATTCACTGTGTTTTGCAGAATCATAATACCTACAAATGACAAAAGCTTCACAGCTGGTGTAACAAAATCAACTATGTGCACTACAATGCCATTGTTTGACTGGTAAATGGCGTATGCTGTATCCAGAATGGGTAATATTACTAATAATATAGTAAGCACCTGAAAAGAGATTTGACTGATAAAAAGTTATTTATAACTATGACTACAACAATCACAAACTACTTTCACCAACCATTTTTGAAATATTAAGGAAATTCCATGGAACATTTTTGCAGCGGCTATTCATCAGATAGTAAATCTCTAGGGGTAAGAATAGCCATAAAAATATGCATGGTCCCCATATCAGCGCTGTCTTCTCAAAGCATGCTGTCAATTCTGGATCGTCTGTATACCATGTGAGATTTGCATCCTGGAACAAAATGAAGTCTACAATATCTCAAATTACCCTAAATTTTATTAAATGTTAACTGACAAAGGAGGGGGTGCAATGAGTGATAAGAAAAGGGCTGTAGAAAGGGGTGAAATTGTGCAACAAATGTCCAGGTTAATTCTTTTACCTGTTTCTTGAGCAATAGTAATGAATGATATTCAGAGCACTTGAGCTTGTGTCAAGTCAGGGTTTTCTAATTTTGTGTTCTTTTTTTTAATAATTATTATTAAAAAGGTGGGGGGGAACAGTGAACATAGATGGAATGGTTAGGTTAAGAAGGAAATTGGGACTTTTTGAAAATTCTGATAATTGACAGGACGAAAATATTAGTTATTCATTAACAAAGTCAACGAAATAAAAAATTATCTTAAAGATAAAGACTAATAGATTGATATTTTAAGAACTTTCCTACGATAACAGAGCGACAGGCGGCAATACAGCTTACCGCTGGCAGAACAGATCTTTTGAAAATTGGGATTGAAATGAAATTTACTCAATGAAAATTTACCCAAAAATATTATTTTGATCATTTTATAAAACTACGATAGTATTTACCCAAAACGGAGAGCCGCAAAATTCGTCCATGACAGCTCCTTCTGACAGCGCAGCGGACGACACTTGATGCGGCTTTGACAAGCAAATCCAGAATTACATCAAATGTTCGTATTATAATCGGGACATCACTTGAAACTTGTCAGCACTTTTTCCTTCAGCACAGCATTCCTAAATAAAACTTAACTCAGCTTAACTGCAGCTCCACGCACTCCTCACTGGCACCTGCTAAGGACACATGTGTTTGGTTATCTCTCCTTGTCTCACTCCCGCCTGTGCTATTGTGCCCTCCCCTCCATCGCGCACTCATCCCTGCCGCCAAACGTGAATGAAGTTGAACAGTAGCGCACTACACTACGTTTGCTTCATGGTTTGCTTCCAAGCGGTAATTACATTACTGTACAGTTACGGTGCAATTATTCTAACTTGATAGTAAGCGTTTATCACTGCAGAGCAATTCAGTTTCACAGAGAAATAAAATCACTTGCTAATTCCTACCGGTATGTCATATTAAAGCGGACAATTTGGAGTTTAGCCCTGGACCCACAAGTCCAAAAAACTTAAGGCCAAAGACAAAAAGAAAAAAGAAAAAAAGAAAAAAGAAAAAAACTGGTTCATTCCAAAAGTATAGTAATAGTTTTTATAATAATAATGCTGGAGTCTGAAGCAACCTAGACCAAGTAAACAAACGATTAATTTTATTATTAAAAAAAAACAACTTCCACAAATGCTTGCGCTTTCGTCAAAACGAAGTGTTGGGGCACTATATTTGGTGATACGCACGGGTATTTCCCCCACGACATATTCTGTTCGCAGGGCTATAGAGATTGCACTTACTTATCTAATCTCAAAACGCGAGAGAAAAAAAATACAAAGAAATTCATTCTTTTATACTTATCTTTTGCGTTCACGAGCAGGACACGACTAAAAGTAGGAAACAAAGGTGTTTCACGATATGCATTTTTCCTCGTGGTTACCTTATTATTTGATCACATTACAAACTACCCACGCGCATGAACTTCAAGAAGGCCTTCGTGTATTACTTTTGATACCGATACCGTTTTTAATGGGCCAACAGAGGGAGCAGATCTTTCCACTGATTTACCCCGGTAAAAAAAGTCATACACACCTGTACACAGTGTGTCGTGTGGATCGAAGCGCGAAACATCCGCGTGACTTAAAACAGTATCTGTTAAATGCATGTTCAATATGTGCAACACCAACGCAGCATATGTGATACCTATACGACGCATATCTTTGTGTTGAGTCATAAAACACCCCACCAATGCGAGTTTTACATATGCTCAGAAACTTGACATACACAGTACATGATTGCTTTAAACTGCCACGTGTATGGGTTCTTTTTACGTATATGCATCGAAGTACAGTACCGGTACAGTATAGATGAGCGGACGAAATATGCACTATAAATGGATCGAGGTATACGTACAACAAACTTAAAAGAAATCCCATTCAACCATGAGAGTAGGGCGCCCTACTCTCATGATTCAACGAATATAAATTTTCGTCATGATAATATGGGATTTGTTACCCGCACAGGTATGCGGTTATGGCATTTATGGTGATACATAGTTATTTCATGTATCGTCATCGTTTGTTAATGGAGGTATGTATATTGTAATGCATTACAAAACAATGAAAAAATCTTATTGACAGGCTTGATTATTATACAAGTATACGTGCTCTTACTTTTGTAGAAAGGGGTTACCGGTATGGCAAAATAAAAGGAATGTTGAAAATGTGTGCAAAAAATCGTTCTCCCTCCATCACTTTAAGAAGATCAGAAGGCCTATTCTAAATTTTAGCCCGGAGGTAACATAGTGCTGATGCAACTTGCCCTCTCCTATCCCCATGATAGTTTCTTTTTGGCACTGGAATATTGCATCACCCTGTATATATAAACCTACGTGCCCCTGCTCGACGTGGTACAGATGGCCGCAAAAGTCATTACCCCCGCTTCCATGTATTTCTAGAGGAAGGAGGGGTCATGACTTTTGTGACACACTGTACAGTGGGCCGCAAAAGTCATGACCCCTGTTTCCATGCATTTCTTATGAAAGCAGGGGTCATGACTTTTGTGACCCACTGCACAATGGTGTCCTTTTGAAGAAAGGAACCATAATGTAAATTGCGTCAAACAACCATCCTAGACCCAGATAAGTGGGTCACGTAAGTGGGTCAAGGAGGTAGAGAGGGTCAAGACAAGTCCTATATCTACTCCTGCGGGAATATCTGGACTGGAAAGTACACCGAAAGCGATATTTTCGTCTTTACAATCAAAAGATAAATCCAGGAAACTGTAAAAAAAAGTTATGAATCTGAAAAAAAAATCTTTCCTCACCGCTGAAAAATTCGTTTCTCCAGGCCGCAAGGTTCTACACCGGTACCGTCCAGCTTTTTATCAAGTTGAAAATGGTAACTAATGAATGTCAACCGACAATCCGTTTTTGTACCTTTTTCTTTTCTTCTTTCCAACTCACAATTATTATGTCATAAACCGACTTTCCTAAATAGAGAGGAATAGTACGCCATACGGAAATCGCCTAAATTAAGTCGAGCATGAATCATCAAATCAGACGGAAGTAGACTGAATGGGCTATCCAGAAACGCAGCCTCGACTATCGTCGCGTTATACTTTTTGACGAAATGCATTGTGTTCCAACTTTATACTGGCTTCATCGCATCATCTGCTGCTCGATGGGCTCCCCCTCCGGAGTTAACGATTTTCTTTGCCGATTTTTTAAAAACCCAAAATGAAAATATCTTTGCGTCGAAGTCTCTGTACCTATCGGTATGTTTGTGTCGCAAAAATAATAAAAAATACTCTCATACGTAGACTTAAAGATTACAAAGGTAGATATGGCGTTTTTTTTTTTTTTTTTTAATTTTAAAAAGGGTCTCTTTTCTTTTTTTTTTTTTTTAATTTTTTT